>Ga0081606_1000019_pt1 | contig 223865 bp, 174 predicted proteins | sample EareggfetidaYelm_FD_71127 | JGI IMG/M metagenome (GOLD analysis project Ga0081606, IMG submission 71127) | Earthworm egg capsule microbial community from the University of Washington, USA - E. fetida Yelm (SPADES assembly) (version 2) | ecosystem: Host-associated > Annelida > Reproductive...
GGCGTGTTTTTTTGGTTTGTATAAAATAAACCTCTCTTAGGCGGCAAACCCCCCCCCCCCCGGGGGGGGAACACCCCCCGCGGGCCCTACGTTTTCCCCCCCCGCCCTGGTGTGTGTCTCACGCACCGGGCGGGCGGGAACAATCAACGGGGAACGTATATAATGAACTTATCCTGAAAAAACTCCTCTTCAAACAGATCACTGACCGGCATCATACGCGGCCTTGTAAGACTTTCCTGTATCTCTTTATGCAGATCGCCACCTTTCAGGCAGATAAGCCCGGGCCCGGCAGCACCGGCAGGATTGGAGGACTGTGTACGCAACAATGGCTTGCTCCACATCCACAGGTCCTTCAACGGGGCCACCGCACGTGACACTACATAATCAAACTTCCTGTTCTTCACATCTTCAATACGGCTATGCTGCGTGGTAATATTCTTAATACCGGCGCCTTCCGAAACCGCTTCCACTACCTTCAACTTTTTATTGATACTGTCCACCAGATGAAATTTCACTTCCGGAAAAAAGATCGCCAATGGCACTCCGGGAAAACCGCCACCCGTTCCCAGGTCAACGACCTCCATGCCCGGCTGAAACTCAAAACTCGCCGCTATCGCCAGCGAATGAAGTATATGCCGCTCATAAAGGCTCTCAATGTCTTTCCTTGAGATCACATTGATCTTCTCATTCCATTCCTGGTAAAGATCTTTCAGCCGGGAGAATTGTTCAAGTTGAGCAGGACTGAAGTCGGAGAAGTATTTCAGGATGATTTCCACTGGTGAGGGTTTAAGAAGGTTTCAGAGGTTTCATAGGTTTGAGTGGTTTCATGGTTTGAGAGGTTTCATAGGTTTGAGAAGTTTTATAGGTCGTCGCAGCCGAAAGAAGTTGATTTGGTTTCCTGAACTTTTACACTTTTTGAAAGTATCAGCGTCGCTGAATCTCTCCGGAGTTGAAAACCTATGAAACTTCTGAAATCGCTCAAACCTCTTCTCAATTCCAATTCTTTGACGGCTTCTTCCACAACGCTGGTGCAAAGATCAGGTAATAAAAGAACATCCAGATGTCCAGCACCAGGTACCAGGGCCACAGGTCCTTTTCATCCATCTTTTCCATCGCTTTGTACATGAACCAACCCTGCAATAAGAAACGTATGCCAAATATGCCGAGTACAAAACGCCAGTCAAAAAAGAAAAGTGCCGCCACAAAGGCCGGATAGAAAATGAACTGCGTAAAGAAGTAAAGACCCAGCAGGAACTTATGTTGTGGTTTATAGAATTTCGCTGTTGTATAATGTCTTGCTTTTTGTCTTAACCAGCCTGTCCAGGTGGTTTTAGGTATCGACCGCGTAACGGATTCGGGATCGATGATCACAGCGGTATTATGTTTTGTCGCCACTTTGTTTACAAACAGATCGTCATCACCGCTTTGAATATGATTGATCGATGCAAAGCCTTTATTGCGCAAAAACAATCCCTTCTTATAAGAGAGATTGCGGCCCACACCCATATACGGAGTGCCGGCCAGCGCATAGGAGAGATATTGCAATGCCGTGTGGAATGTTTCAAAACGGATCAGTTTGTTCAGCAATCCCGGTTTTTTATGGTAGGCGCCATAACCCAGGACGATCTCCGTATTCTCATCATAAGCGCCCTGCATCTTTTCAATCCAGTTCTCACTGGCGGGGACGCAATCCGCGTCCGTTAACAACAGGATCTCATGCTTTGCTTCGCGGATGCCGATCGACAGAGGGTATTTCTTGCCGGAAATAAGTTTGGCTTCCTGGGTGAGCTCCACAATATTCAGCGACTTGAATGTCTTTTTCAGCTCTTCCAGGATATACTTGGAGTCGTCCACCGAATTGTCATTCACGGCCACTACTTCATACGTACTTGGATAACGCTGCACCAGCACACCCGGCAGGTTCCTGGCCAGATTCTCATCTTCATCCCTGGCACAGATAATAACGGAAACAGGGTGTTGCTGATAGTGGGTCCGGTCTTTTGGCTTATAAAACGCAATTCTGCTGAAAAACCAGCAATAATAGAACACCTGGATGGTCGTAACGGCGACGAAAAAAAAGAAAATCGTCTCTCCCCAATTAATTAGTGGCATGGGCGCGAAGATAGTAAAGTTCGATGATCGATTGTTCGATGGCGGATTGGCCGATGGCCGGGTTACATCTTTATTTTTGTTATTATTCCTTGCCTTTTGCCCACTTATATCAACTTTATCATAATTAGCGGAATCGGTTCATCCTGAAGCCGGCCAACGAACAGAAAAAACGGCTTTCGAAAAAAACGACCGGCATCGTACCTTCGCGCCCCTATGGCGGCACTACAATTTACCCTTCAGCACAATGACCCCGGTTCAAAAGCAAGAGCAGGCAGGATCGTTACGGATCATGGAGAAATTCAGACCCCGATATTTATGCCCGTGGGTACTGCGGGAAGCGTAAAGGCGGTTTCACAGCTGCAGCTGGAAGAGGAAGTAAAGGCGCAGATCATCCTGGGGAATACGTATCATTTGTACCTGAGGCCGGGATTGGAAATTCTGGAAGCCGCCGGTGGTCTTCACCGCTTTAACGGCTGGAAAAAACCGATCCTCACGGATAGTGGTGGTTACCAGGTCTTTTCGCTGGCAGGAACAAGAAAGATCAAAGAAGAAGGCGTGACCTTCCAGTCGCATATCGACGGCTCAAAACATTTATTCAGCCCCGAATACGTCATGGACATTCAACGGGTAATCGGTGGCGACATCATGATGGCATTTGACGAATGTCCGCCCGGCGGCAGCGAATATGCCTATGCCCGGAATTCGATGGAACTCACACACCGCTGGCTGGACCGCTGCTTTGCCCGGTTCAATACCACGGAGGATAAATATGGTTATACGCAGAACCTGTTTCCGATTGTGCAGGGCGGAACGTTCAGGGATCTTCGTCAGCAGTCCTGCGAATACATCAGCTCCAAAGAGGCAACCGGCAATGCTATCGGTGGATTGAGTGTCGGTGAACCCGAACCGGTGATGTATGAAATCTGCGACTGGTGTTGCGATCATTTACCGCAAAACAAACCACGCTACCTGATGGGAGTAGGCACTCCATGGAATATACTGGAATGCATCAGTATGGGAGTGGACATGTTCGATTGTGTAATGCCAACGAGGAATGGAAGAAATGCCATGCTGTTCACTACAAAAGGTGTGATCAATATCGACAATAAAAAATGGGAGAATGATTTTTCCCCGATCGACGACGGACTGGCCTGTCATACCAGCAACTACTACAGCAAAGCCTATCTCCGCCACCTGATGAAATCGAAAGAGATCCTCGGACTGACAATTGCAAGCGTCCACAATCTTGCATTTTATCTGTGGCTGGTAGCTGAAGCCCGTAAACATATTATCGCAGGCGATTTTGCTTCATGGAAGAAGGAGCAGGTGGATGTGTTGAAGACGAGGTTGTGATCCGCGCCGTTTTTTATACGGATAACTGAGAGACAGATCAGGAATTGATGGGTGACCCGCCCGCATGGTGATATCCAGGCATATCTCAGGTTAAATGCATAGCTCTGCTGCACTCACTGTTGGCGCCATGCTCTATGCGCCCGATCTTTCAAGCTGCCGGATTTGGTGTAATGCTTCTTGGGTAAATGAAAATTATTTTACACCTTTATGCATATAAATTGTCCCGTAAGGCAATTTCACCACCATAAACTAACTATTGCTACCATGTTTCAGAAAACCTTCTGCCACGCCCATACTCTTTGCGGCTGCAAACTATCTCCGGACCATTATCGCCACTCCTTTGTTTTACTTAATATTACCAGCGGCAGGAATGCTTAGCAGGAAGATCTTCCTGACTATTTTAAACAACAACATTATTGCATCAACATCCATCAGTAATGCAGGAAAAAGAGATTGAAAAATTATGCACGCTGGTTTCCGAGAACAATGATGAAAAGGCTTTTTCCCGGTTATTCGATCATTTTTCTCCGGGGCTGCTTTCCTATATCACGGCCATCGTGCAAAAGCCGGCTGTTGCGGAAGAGCTGCTCACCGATGTTTTTATGAATCTCTGGAAAAACAGGAAAATACTCCATACGATCAGAAGCCTTCCTTACTACTTGTATACTTCCGGTAAGAATCTCTCGATCAATTATCTGAAAAGTTCGCAGAACAGACAGCATATCAGCCTGGACGATTTCGGTGATAGCCTGCTGTTCACTTACGCAACGCCTGAAACAAGCCGCATCGATGCCGATAACCTCGCCGCCCTGCTTCGCGCCATCCAATCACTTCCTCCGCAATGTCAGCTTATCTTCCGGCTGAGCAAGGAAGAGCAGCTCACGCGCAAAGAGATCGCACATCTGCTGGACATTACTACCAAAACGGTCGAGAACCAAATGACGATCGCTTTCAAAAAGATCGTAGAAGCCCTCAGACGGGAGATGCCGTCTTTGAAATACCGTTACGGGGGATCGGATAAATAGGGGTTGCTGAATAACTGTGGGGTTCTGCGGAAACGTTTGAGAGGTTTGAGAAGTTGCATAGGTTTAACAGGCTGCGTTTGTTTGATCAGGTTAATAATGACGCAGGAGCACCGATAGCTGCTGCAAGCTTTTGTGCTGATCTGTTCATAATGCTTGCAGCAAACTGCCAGCTGGCCGATTGCCAGAATCTTTTCAATCTGTTAAACGACAAACGCGTATCACCCCTTAACTGATAGCAGAATAGTTATTCAGCAGCACCTGAATAAAAATGATGGTCAGCGCTAAGTCTTGCAGGAAAACTGCCATCAACGACCTGCAGGTGCCTCTCAACCTTTCAGACCTGCTGTTATTTGCCAACCCCGGTCTCGTGGCGGGCGGGAAACCCCGACTGTCCGCCAGACGGGCAGCTTTTTTTAAAATCTTCCCGGAATCTTTGGGGGGTGGATTCAAACATCTTGTCTTTATAATACTAAGGCCTTATTCTTTTATGACTGAAACAAGATTTTTCGAAATTCTCGCAAAAAAATATGCAGGTGAATTATCCCTGCATGAACATAAAGAGTTGCTGGATTTTGTGCAGCAGCATCCTGAATTTGCTGATCTGCTGAAAGAGGTGGAAGACCTGTATAATACGCCGATCTATGGCAGGTCGGCGGAGGAGGATCTGGCGATCAGCCGTACAAAACGGGTTTTGCTGGATCAGATACGCGGTGAAGAGCAAACTGCGCCGGTGATCCCTGTTATTGCAAAAAAACCGGTAGTTCCCTGGGTGCGTGTGCTGGCTGCTTCCGCAGCCGCCTCGTTGTTGCTGTTCTTCGCCGGGCGTTTTTTTTACAATTCAGGGATAGAAACTGCTGCAAAGGATAATATCGTATTTACCAAAAAAGGCTCAAAGACCAATCTGATCCTGCCGGATGGTTCGCAGGTATGGTTGAATGCAGACAGTAAGATCTCCTATGGCTCCGGCTTCAGCAAGGAATCAAGAGAGCTGACGCTTGTGGGAGAAGCTTATTTTGATGTGATCAAAGATCCTGCTCATCCATTTATTATTCATACAAAAGAACTGGACATTAAAGTGCTTGGCACTGCCTTTAACGTAAGGGCCTATCCGGAAGAAAAAAATACAGAAGCCACGCTTATCCGCGGAGCAATTGAAGCAACATTGAAGGGGTATGATGGACAGAAGGTGATATTGAAACCATTTGAAAAGATCTCCGTTTCCAACACAGTGGACATCCAGACCAGGGAAATGGATCAGCCTCCGGCGGACAGCACTTTTTTCACACTGCGGAAGATCAGGAATGTGGAGCCTGATTCAACAACCGCCGAAACCCAGTGGCTGAAGAACCGCCTCGTGTTTAATAGAGTAAAGCTGGGCAATATAGCTGAACAGCTGGGAAGATTTTATGGCGTTGATATCATTATCAAAGATGAAAGGTTGAGAGAAAAAGAATACAATGGCATTTTTCAGGATATGAGCCTGCAGGATGTACTGGAATCACTTCACCTGGCAGGAGGGTTTAATTACACCATAGAAAATAAAACTGTTACGATTGTTCCATAATGAAATTATTAACCAAAATGAATGCTATGAAAAGATAACCGGAGAAAAATGACATAAAAAAGCGGAGAATGCTGGTACCATTCCCCGCCGGAAAATGACTGCAATTATTGCCTGTGCAGGCAACATTACTTAACATTTAAGGATAGTAAAATTATGAAAAAAACGGATCGGCCGGTAAGCTGTCTTACCAGTCGTAGCGTCATTAAGCTATTGCTGCTGATGAAAATTACAACACTTGCCATTTTAATTTTTTCTTTCCAGGGTTTTGCGCTGGATCTCAACGGGCAGGACAGGATCAGTTTGAAACTCAAGGATGTAAATTTCGAGACGGTAATCAAAACCATCGAGAAACATAGCAATTACAGCTTTGTTTATAAACACGAGACCTTGCCGAAGGAATCCCGGGTGACGATATACGCCAAAGATGCAACGCTGGAGTACGTAATGCAGGAAGTATTGAAAAATACCGACCTGACCTATAAACGGATGAACCAGAACCTGGTGGTGCTGCTGAACAAAAATGAAAATAGCCAGGCTCCGCCGCTTCCCGGCTGGGTGCTTCATGGCACCGTTCTGGATGAATCCGGCAAACCAGTAGGAGGCGCATCGGTATTCGTCAAAGGCACGCAGACAGGCACGGCTACTGACATGGATGGAAAATTCATGCTGGAAGTAAATTCCGCACAGGATTCACTGGTGATCACCTCCGTAGGGTTTAAAACCAAAACCATTGTGGCCGGCAATGTAAGAGAGATCGTCATCAACCTGGAACTGGATGTAAAGCAACAGAAACTGGAAGAAGTGGTGGTAGTGGGCTTTGGTTCCCAGAAAAAGGAAAGCGTAATCGGAGCGATCACAACGATCTCGCCGGAAAAATTACAGACCAATCAGACCCGTGCACTGAGCAATGCGCTGGTGGGTCAGATCGCTGGTATTATCGGTGTAAAACGGAGCGGAGAACCGGGTTATGACGCTTCCGATATCTGGATCCGGGGCATCAATACTTTCGGTGTTAACAGCACGCCCCTTGTTATTGTTGATGGTGTTCAGCGAAGCCTCGATAATATTGCCCCGGAAGAAATTGCCTCCTTCTCGGTTTTAAAAGATGCCACAGCTACAGCTATCTACGGTGTGCGTGGTGCCAACGGTGCCATTGTGATCAAAACAAAACGCGGTGCGATTGGAAGACCGAAAGTAAGCCTGAATGCAGATTACGGCGTTTCTTCTCCCATTAAACTTCCCAAATATGCTGATGGAGCAACACAAATGGAGATCATCAACGCGGCAAGAACATTATCCGGCGGAACAGACCTGATCAGTCAGGGAAGGATCGACAGCACCCGCCGTCATCTCGATCCCGATCTCTATCCTGACGTGAACTGGATCGATCAGGTAACCGAAAAATATGCAACCAATAACAGGATCAATCTTGATGTCAATGGCGGTACTGACAGGTTACGGTATCGGTTCATCGTCGGAATGTTTGAAGAAAAAGGCATCATTGCTACCGACCCCGCAGTAAATTATGACAGCAAGCTGAGGCTGCAGCGATATAATGTCCGTTCAAATATTGACATGGATCTTACTTCTTCAACCCTGCTCAGCGTCAGCATAGGCGGATATATTATCAACAGGAACGCGCCCGGTACATCACCAACCACGATCCTTGACTGGTCTATGCAGACACCACCGGTCGTGCACCCCGCAGTATATTCAACCGGTCAGTTTCCCAAGAACGTGAACAGGGCAAACCCATGGGTGCAGGCTACACAAACAGGGTATGTAAAAAATTATCAGAACAGCATTCAAAGCTCCGTTGGTCTGGAACAGAATTTCGGCAAATTATCAGCAGCGCTGACCGGTCTGACTGCTAAAATGTTATTTTCTTTCGATGCCTACAACTGGCATAATATCAATCGCACCAAACAACCAAGCTTCTATATGGCAAACGGCAGGGATGCGGAAGGAAATCTTCAGTTCAATCTCGTGGAGACCGGGCAGGAATTCCTTAGCTTTTCCAAAAGCGCTGGCGGGAACCGGAATATGTATTTCGAATTACCCGTTAGTTATAACAGGAGTTTTGACAAACACAGCGTATCAGGATTATTGTTGTATAACAGAAATGATTATGTGAATGTGGATGTAACTACGGCGATCATGTCTTTCCCTTATCGTAACCAGGGACTGGCAGGACGTTTTACTTATGACTACGACAAGCGTTATTTTACCGAATTCAACTTTGGCTATAACGGATCGGAAAACTTTGCAGAAGGATACAGGTACGGATTCTTCCCTTCTGTTGCGCTTGGCTGGATGGTCAGCAATGAAAAGTTCATGGAAGATGTTTCCTTCGTGAACAGCCTCAAACTGCGCGGATCCTGGGGGCGGGTTGGTAATGATAAGATCTCAAACAGCCGCCGTTTTGGATACGTTACTACGATCAACTCCTCTACCGGATACCGTTGGGGGTGGACAAGCCAGTATTCTTTCGGCGGTGTACAGGAAGGTGACTTTGGTATTCCCAACCTTACATGGGAAACAGCCGATAAAACAGACATCGGGATCGATGCCCAACTCTTTAAATCGCTCAACATACAATTTGATGTGTTCAGGGAATTGCGGACAAACATTTTCATGTTAAGAAAGACGATCCCTGAGCTGGCCGGTTATATCAATACACCATATGCAAACTATGGTAAAGTGGAGAATCGCGGGTTCGATGCCAATATCGAATACAGCAGGCAGCTTGGAAAGGATTTCTCTTTTTCTGTATTGGGTAATATTACTTATGCGAAGAATAAAATACTGGAATATGATGAACCTTCCGGCCTGGTCGGAACAAACAGGTCCAGGACCGGTTATAATATCAACCAGAATTATGGCCTGATCGCAGATGGCCTTTACACCAATGAAGACTTTCTCGATCCTGTGAATGGTGTATTGAAATCAAGCATTCCTCAACCATTGTTTGGCAAAGTACTTCCCGGAGATATCAAATATTATGATGTAAATGGAGATGGTAAAGTTGGTGCGGATGATGAAGTGCCCATCGGCAAACCAACTATTCCTGAAATGGTATACGGTTTTGGATTTTCTGCGCGGTATAAAAATTTTGACATAGGCTGCCTGTTCCAGGGAATATCCAATATTGCCTTTATTATTTCAGGTAATGAAATGATTCCGGGTAGTGGCGATGGTTCCATTGGCAATATATTAGGCAATGCGGGAGACAGATGGACTCCGGAAGATCCCAGGCAAGATGCGTTCTATCCCAGGCTTTCAAGATCAAAAAGCGAAAATAATAACCGGGCATCTACCTGGTGGCTGAAGAACGGTGCATTTATGCGGTTGAAACATTTTGAGATCGGTTACACATTGCTCAAAGAAAAGAACAGGAAACTTCCATTGAGCAATGCACGCATTTTTGTTAGAGGCAGTGATCTGTTCACTTTGTCTTCTTTCAAATTATGGGATCCGGAACTTGTGGGTACTGGCTACAGTGCTTACCCTTCTTCCAAAATTTTATCACTGGGATTTAATGTCACTTTTTAAGTTTTAAATCATGATGAAAAGATCAATATTATCACTATTGGTGATCACATCCCTGTTCCTGGGATCATGCAAGAAATTTCTCGATCAGCAGCCGGATGATATCCTTACCAAGCAAATGGTGTTCAATGATGAACAGCGGGTAAATCAGTGGCTGGCTTCTGTTTACAGTTATATGCCGGACCCTTACTGGGATTATGGCCGTGCTCTTGGGTTCAATCCATTGGCTGATGAAGTGCAGATCCCGCTTACCTGGTCCAATTTCGGCTGGTGGGTATCGCCTGTGCAGCAAGGAAGCTGGAGCGCTTCCACAGGCTCTTATGATTTCTGGGGAAATACATATAAAGCAGTAAGAGCAGCCTATATTTTCATCGATAACGTGAAGGCCCTGCCAAGCCAGAGCTTGTCGCAGGAACGTGTCAATATGATGAAGCTCGAGGCAAGATTCCTTGTCGCATATTATTATGCGCAAATGCTCGAATTGTATGGCTCTTTCCCGCTGGTAACAGGGCAGATCAATTCAGACGCGGATATCACGGAATTGATGCTGCCCCGCACACCTGTAGATACGATCGTGAATTATCTCGATCGCGAATTTTCAGATCTGGCCAATGCCCTGCCGGCAAAACTAACTGATGAGAACACCAGTTTCGGACGGCCTACAAAAGGCATCGCACTGGCGGCAAGAGCCCGGCTGTTGCTCATTGCCGCAAGCCCGCTTTTTAACGGGAATTCCATGTACCAGAACCTGAAGAATCCGGATGGCACCCGCCTTTTCCCCGCAGCATATGATGCCGGCAAATGGAAAAGAGCTTCAGACGCTACGCGTCAACTGCTGGACCTTGCTGAAACGGGGGTTTATGAATTATACAAAGAGTATAAAGGAAGTGCGGTTGATCCCTTCCTTTCTTTCCAGAATCTTTTCCTGACAGCAGGCAGCGCCAATAAGGAAATAATCTTCGCAAGGGCAGAATGCAATATCGGTGAATACGATAAGCATTCGCAGCCAAGAGGCTTTGGCGGCAATGGAGGATACGGCGTAACACAGGAGCTCGTGGATGCTTTCTATACGAAGAATGGCTTGTCTATAAAAGAAGATCCGTCTTATGCAGAAGACGGGTTCAGCTCTTCGGCTGGTTATTATGACAATACAAGCTGGAATCTCGGCAACCAGGCCGGTACAGCTGGCCTGATCACACCTTCCGGAACATATAACATGTATGTGGACCGCGAACCCCGTTTCTATATCACCGTCCGGTATAGCGGTCAGTGGATCCCCAAAGAAGGACGGAATACGCAATTCTATAACGGCGGCTCCGACGGACCACCAAGTTATGATTCACCAACCTGCGGTTATCTGAACAGGAAGCGTGTGCACCCGGAAAGTATTCCACGCAATAGTTACACACCTTACCGGCCGGGCATCATTCTGCGGCTCGGTGAGTTTTACCTGAATTATGCGGAAGCATTGAATGAATCTGACCCTACCAACCCGGAAATCTTAAAGTATGTTAACCTGATAAGGGAACGTGCAGGAATTCCGGGACTGAATGTCGGCCTGCTTGGACAGCAATCCAAAATGAGGGATGCGATCCGTGCGGAAAGAAGGGTAGAGCTTGCCACGGAAGGAAAGCGATACATGGACATGCGCAGATGGCTGATCGCAAAAGATGTTTTTGCAAGCCCGATCACCGGCATGAATGCACAAGGCAATTCATCTACCTTCTTTAAAAGAACAAAATTCATGGATCGGGTTTTTGAGAACAAGATGTATCTCTGGCCTATTTATCAAACCTATATTGATAAGAACTCCAACCTGGTGCAAAATCCCGGCTGGTAATAAACCATAGTGATATGAAACAATATAAAATCTTAATACCGGTCATCCTGCTGCTGCTCGTCATGCAGTCATGCAAAAAGGATGACCTGACACACGGCTTTTCAGATAAAGGATCAGTATCGATCAGCAATGCATCGTTGAATTTTTCGGTGGGTGATACTGCCCGGTTAAGTATTGTTTTTAACAGCCGGCAGACGGCCGCCGGGAACCTTCAGACAAAGTTCACCTGGAGTATCGTCGACCCCGGCATCGTTAGTATACAACCCAATGCTGATAATTCTGTCAGCCTGGAAGGGTTGTCCGAAGGGAGCACTACGTTGAAACTTGCCTCCGCTGACGGAAGCTATACTTCCGATTGTGAGATCATCGTTACAAAATCAAACAAGCTCACTGCAAATGTGTACATAGATTTCGGAACAGTGATATCAGATGCACCCTGGAATAATATCCAGAACTTTTCATCCGGTGCGATCCTCGGCCTTGCCGATGAAGACGGAAACAATACGGGCGTCAACATTGAGATCACCGACGCATTCAATGACCAGAACTCTTCAGGTGTCAACACAAATACACTTGGTTGGCCGGGCGCTGTTTCCGTGGATGCTTTCTGGGGCGATAGCGGTAATCCTACAGGTGTACTCAAAGTTTCCAACCTGAACCGGAATCAGAAATTCCATTTTTCCTTTTTTGCATCAAGGGCAGATGTGACAGATAACCGTGAAACTGCCTACGTCGTTAAAGGTACATCCGAAAAGACCGTTTACCTGAATGCCTCCGCCAATAAATCAAACCTGGCAATAGCGGAAGACATTCAGCCAGACCCGGATGGAGTGGTGACGATTACTGTAAAGGCTGGTCCTAATAATAATAACGGTTCGCGTTATTATTATCTGAATGCGCTGGTCATTTCACCTGCCAATTAATATAGATATTCAGCCCGGCCGCCCAATGTCATTAAGCTAACGAGTCTGCTCCAAATCCGTTTTGATCACCGACGGCAGAATCGCCGGTGGCCGGATAAAACAATCTCCTGTCAGGGCAGTAAACGTTTGTCCCGGGTCTTCGAAAAGCATTGGCCTCAGCCATACCGCCATCGAATGATCGCAGGACAGCTCCTTGACTTTACAGCATTGCCCGGTCCCTGGACTTCGATCCGGGGATCGGGACAATGCATTGTAAACAACCCTGTTCTTTTATTTAACCAGTAATAATTTGTTCACAAAATGAAGAGCCTGTTTCTTACTGTCTGCTGTTTGCTTGCAATATGCTCTGCAAACAGTCAGGGCGAACTTTCCCTGCGCGTGCTTGACCTGCGCATAGATAATCCGTATGCCGCCGAAAATGTCTTTCGCACAAAAGCAGCGGACTTTGCCCCTCTGCCTGTTTATAATGAGGTAAAGGCAAAATTGCCGGTGGCTGTCTGGCCTGCAAGGCCCGATGTGGTCGAGTGCTATAACTATACTTGGCGGACTGCTTTCAAAAACCTTTATCAGCCACAGAAAGCAAATGGCTTTATCTCACCATTCATTGATGCAGCATTCAATAAGAACATCTTTATGTGGGATACCGGCTTCATGACATTGTTTGGCCGCTATGGAGCGAGCGCATTCAATTTCCAGGGATCGCTGGATAATTTTTATGCAAAACAACAAAAGGACGGATACATCTGCCGCGAGATAAGAAGAGCCGATGGTAGTGACAATTTTGAGCGTTATGATCTGTCCAGCACCGGTCCGGATATTCTCCCATGGGTGGAATGGGAGTACTACCAGAACTTTAAAGATGATCAGCGGCTGAAAGATATATTTCCGGCGTTGCTCGCATATTATCAATGGTTCAGGACCTATCGTTCCTGGCCCGACGGATCCTACTTTTCTTCCGGATGGGGTTCCGGAGTCGATAACCAGCCTCGCGTACCAGCGGGTGTCAATTCCACCTGGGGACAGGCGCATATGTCCTGGATCGATATTACCCTGCAGCAGATACTCTCCGGCAATACACTGATAAAAATGGCAAAAGCCCTCCACAGGGAAAACGATGTACAGGATATTGTGACAGAGGTCCATGCCCTTACAAACTATGTGAATGACAACATGTGGAATGGAAAGACCGGCTTTTATGCCGACCGTTTCAGGGACGGCTCCGTTTCACATACAAAGAGCATCGTGGCCTATTGGGCCCTGCTCGCCAATATCTGCGATGGTGAAAGGGCCACCCGCTTTATTCATCATCTCACTGATACTACTGAATTCAACAGGCCTTTCCGCGTGCCGGCCTTATCCTATGACGATCCGGCATACAGGGCCGACGGCGGTTACTGGAACGGTGGAGTATGGGCACCCACCACTTATATGCTGCTGCGCGGACTGACAAATTACAAACAGGACTCACTGGCTCATGTGATCGCACAGAATAATCTTGACAATGTAGTAAAGATCTATAAAGAAACAGGATCGCTATGGGAGCACTATGCACCTGAGCTAAGAAGAGGAATGGGGGTGAAGGAATTTGTCGGGTGGACCGGGCTTGTACCGGTTTCCATTTTGTTTGAATATGTATTTGGCATCCGGGCGGATGTACCTGCAAACACGATCGTATGGGATCTGCGGCTTGCTGATGAACATGGTATTGAAAATTATCCTTTCGGGAATACAGGTCACTTGTCACTGCTGGCATTAAAAAGAAAAAATGCTTCAGCAAAACCTGTCGTGAAGATCAGATCTGACATTTCCCTGACGCTGGAACTGATCTGGAGCGGCGGACAGCGGACGATTGATATTGTTCCCGGGACTGATTATAAACTGTATAAGTAGAGGTTGCTGAATAACTGCGGGGTTTCTGCTGAAACGTTTGAGAGGTTTCAAACTGCTATCCGGCTGGCTGCCTGAACCTCTTCACCTGTTAAACGACGGGCACTTGTCAACCCCATATTGATAACAGCATAGTTATTCAGCCGCTCCTGAATGACCGGATGATCAAATGCACAGTGGTATTCAGTCATCGGTCAATTGGCGCATGGTTGTACTGTCATTAACATTTAAACTGATAATATGAATTGGCAATTATATAAGCAGGCCGCTATGATGTTGATCTGGCTGTTTGCTGCGAGATCGCAAACCATGGCACAGGATCCCTGGATCATCAGCGCAACCAATTTTGATAATTATTATGGGGTAACTGTAGCGAATGGCGTTATGGGAATCGTTTCTTCACCGGAACCTTTAAAAGCAAAGGAAGTGATCCTGGCCGGCGTGTATGATAATTACAAACGTGGGCGCGTTAATAATTTTCTCCCCAACTTCAATCCGCTGAATGTACATCTTTCTATTAATGGCAATTCCATTTACCGTTGGAATATAAATGAGTTCCGGCAGGAACTGGATATGCGGAATGGTGTATTTACCGGTAGTTTCAACTTTAGGGATCTTGCCTCTGTAAAATACGAATACTACGCTCTCCGGAATCTTCCGCATTGTGCAATGCTCACCATAAAGATCGTTCCCAAAAAAGAGATAACCATTGACGTGGACCAGGTGCTGGAAACACCGGAGTCTTTGCGGGATGCACAGTATTATTATCATGAGCTGAACAGATCGCATGTCTATATTCCGTTGATGACATCAGTCGCACAAAGCCCCACCGGAAATATCAGGATGGCTGCTTCAACTGCTGTACTCTTTGATGAGAAGCCCGGAGAGCAGCCACGGATCAATCATAAAATGGAAGATAATGACCGGCATAGCGCCTCGTTTAAAAAGACACTCAGCGCCGGAGAGGAATACAATTTTGCCATCGTTGGGGCATTGTTGTCCTCTGTTCACTCCGGCGATCCGTACAACCAGGCGGAGCGGCTGGCTATCTATGCAACACTGGAGGGACGGGAACGGTTGATACAACGTCACCGGAAAGAGTGGAATACATTATGGGAAAGCGATATCATTATAGAAGGCGATGCGCAGGCACAACAGGATATCCATAACATGTTATATCACCTGTATTCTTTCACCAGGGAAAACTCGGGTTTCTCGCCGTCACCGATGGGGTTGAGCGGCCTCGGTTATAACGGCCATGTGTTTTGGGATACAGAGATCTTTATGTATCCGCCGCTGCTGGTATTGCATCCTGAAATTGCCAAGAGTATGATCGAATACCGCTATCAGCGGCTTGATGCCGCAAAAAGGCAGGCAGCTTTATACGGATATGACGGCGCGATGTTCCCCTGGGAGAGTGCAGCCAGTGGAGAAGAAGAAACACCTGTATGGGCATTATCCGGCCCTTTCGAACATCATATCACAGCAGATGTGGCTATCGCCGCCTGGCAATATTATCTCGTAACCGGTGATAAAGAATGGCTGAAAGAAAAAGGCTGGCCCATCCTGAAAGCTACTGCGGCCTTCTGGCAAAGCCGGGTTGAAAAAAATGAGAACGGCCGATATATGATCAGGAACGTGGTAGCAGCGGATGAATGGGCGGAGAATATCGATAATGATGCTTATACAAACGGTGCTGCCAGCAGGAACTTATTGTACGCAATCAATTGCGCTGATGTGCTGGGAGTATCTTACCCGCCTGTTTGGAAAGAGATGGCAGGCAATATAGTACTGGGCAAAATGTCCGATGGCGTTACAAAAGAACATGATTCCTATAAGGGAGAACCGATCAAACAGGCTGACGTAAACCTGCTGGCCTATCCGCTTGGAATTATCACAGACCGCAGGCAGATCGCACAGGATCTGGCATACTATGAAACACGGGTGCCGGAAAGGGAAACCCCTGCCATGACGCAGGCGGTATTCTCCCTCATTTATGCACGGCTTGGTGATCCCGGTAAAGCCTATCACTGGTTCAAAGACGCGTATCTGCCAAATCTCAATCAGCCATTCAGAGTGATGGCCGAAACAAAAGGCGGCTCAAATCCCTATTTCGCAACAGGAGCAGGTGGTGTACTTCAGACGGTGATAATGGGTTTTGCAGGTCTTGATATTGATCCTAACGGCGGCATCCGCCAGTTAAAAACAGCCATGCCGGAACATTGGAAAAAACTGACCATTACGGGTGCCGGCATCAACCGGCAGATGTATACAAATGAAACAGGGCCTTCAGCAGGAAAGCCAAAAGGCAAAAACAAAAATTAAACCGGCTACTGAAATACCAACCCAATGCATACCTGAAACGCCTCTCTTCTTTTATCCGGTTCATACGCTGCTTGTCAAAAAAACGGTAATTCTGCCGGTGGAATTCGGTTGTTCAATGGCAAAAGATCCCGTGGGAATGCACTTACAACTTATACAACCCATTCTTTATCGCAAACGTCACCAATCCGATCCGCGACTGTACATTCAACTTCTTCAGCAAGTCATCCCTGTAGCCATCGATCGTTCGCGGACTAAGTTTCATGCTTTCTGCGATTTCCTTATAGGTCATTTCCGTGCAGGCCATTTGCAGGAAGGCGATCTCTTTTTCTGATAATTGGGAGATGATCGATGTTTCTTTTGCTGACGGACTCCCTTCCTGCGTCACATAATTCAGCATTTTGTTACTGATCAGCTCATTGATATAAAAACCTGTATCACGGATATTATCAAGCGCCTGCCTGAATACCGAGGGCTTGCTGTCTTTTAAAATATAACCCCTTGCTCCTTTTTTCAGCATGCTGATAATAATGGCATCATTGTCCATTACGCTTAATACCAGCACTTTTACGCCGGGAAGATGCTGTTTGATCCAGTCGGCTGTTTCAAAACCGTTCATTTCCGGCATCGTGATATCAAGCAACACAAGATCCGGCGCGGGATAATGCTGCAACTGCGCGATAAATTCTTTTCCATTATCAGCTTCAAAGAGCACTTCATATCCATCAAACGAACGGACGAGAGAGGCGAGGCCATTTCGAAGCAGGGTATGATCATCTACCAATGCGATCTGAACGTTCTTTTTATTCATTGAGTGCTAGCTTAACGGAAATAGTAATGGTGGTGCCCTTTCCAGGTTCGCTGCCGATCTCAAGATCTGCTCCGATCATCCTGGCCCGGTTCTCTAAATTACGCAATCCGGCACCAGCGGATTTTTTTTCTTTACTGAATCCTTTGCCGTTATCTTTTATACTGATCTGCAGGCGCTCTTTATCTTTTGATACACTCAGTTCGATCAGGTTCGCGCCGGCGTGTTTGATAATATTGTTGACGATCTCCTGGATCATGCGAAACAGGATGATCGGCTTATCGTTGCCAAGAGCAGGAGGATTCTCTGAAATAAAAAGCCGGGTAACATATTTACCGCTTTTCTCAAGGTCCTGCAGTAATTTCTGCGTTGGCTCAAGCCAACCCTTTTTACGCATCAGGTCTGCATCAAGAGAATGGCTGAGATTGCGCAGATCGGTGATCGCTTTTTCCATCAGCTCATCTACAAGATTGATCTTGCTTTCTTCCGCTGATGCTGTAATGGTATTCAGATTGATCCTCGCGAGGCTGAGTACCTGACCGATATTGTCATGTATCTCGCGGCTGATGTCCGCGAAAGTTTGTTCCTGTATCTCTAGTTTGGATTGAAGCAGGGTCTGTTCAAACTGAACGGTCATGTGCTGTTGTTCAAGAATAAGATTATTCTTTCTTTTCAGGTAGATCCGGAAAAGAAAAAATATTGCAACGATCAGCAGCAGCACGAATATGCTGGCTGAAATGATGGATAAGACAAGGTCTAATTTTTCTTTTTGCATAGGTAAAAGGCATAGATGAAACAACTATACATAAAAATGCTCATTAACTGTGGGACAGATTGGTATAACCGGGTGCCAAAAACAAGGGTTGGATTTTTTAGCAGGTATTTGTAAAAAACAAATGAGATATTCACCACGGGGTAAAATGCGATTATTCCCATGCTTATTACCACAACCGGAAACCACTTTTTTTCTTCTTCTGCATTATCAAGGTTGAAATAATTAAACAGGAAGAAAATTGCGCAGCAGGTGACAGTGAATCCGCCGGCGAGTGTGAGGTAACTGTTGTAAACAGTTATGGGTTTAATGAAAATAAAAGTGGCAAACGTTACAAGAAGATAAACGCCAAACATCCAGCCGATCAGCTTTCTGACAGGTGCATTGATGGTCAGGTTATAGAATGTGATCACAAATGTGGCCGTACAGACTGGCCGGTAGATATTGTAGAAGAAGCCTGTTGACGTCAGCACGTTCGTTTTGACAAGAATGAAAAGGCTGTATTCCTGCAGGGTTACCCACCACAGGTACGGCACAAGTAATAGCAGCTGTCTGCTCTTCAGGCGACGCCATAAAATGGTTGCAATAACGGCGCTGATCAGCAGGCAGCCGTAGTAAAGGAGTTCGAGGATCATTAGCGGTTAAGGGTGTAATGTACCATCGTTATAAGGATCCGCAGGGTCGCCGCCTCCCGGCGGTGGTGGCGGTGTGCCGGCAATATCATTGTTGTTTTCATCACCAGGAAGTTCGGGATCTGTGTCAGTGGCGAGTGATTTGTCCGTTGTTCTGGAGGGTTGGCCGTCTTTATATGGCCAGAGCAGCACGGTCGTGCGGCCGGATTCGGGTGCCTCATCGGGATAATCGCCCATGAAAACCCTGATCTCATCAGCAATCGGAGTCATTTTGTTTAGCCATTCCATTAGTTCCGAAAGGTTGAAAGATACCGATTGTGTTTGCGTTTTCATGTCAACGCCCAACGTTTGCATGTACGTATTGTACGTTTTGACCATCGCAGTCGCCTGCGAGACCGGAATTGGTTTAGACATAAGTGGAAGGTTTTGGGTGATTTGTCGGGCCAAGATATAACAGGATCAGTGAATTGCAATGCGCTGATCCTGAGGGGGTGAATAAACGGGGCGACCTACCGTGAAAACACGGGCAGGAAAAAGGGTGTAAGATCGCTTGACCGGCAACTCCACATATTGAAACTTTGCATCCAGGTCCCAGTATTTCCATTAACCATCAGACCTTATTCTATTTTTCGCTTTTTGAGGACCTAATTCCGGATGATCTGACCTGTCGCTTGTTGCTTTAACAAACGACAGGTTTTTTTTGACCAGCGTTAAAGGGGGAGGAGGAAAACGGTTATCCGGGGGGCATTTTTTCGCCGCATTTTATGGCTGTTGTTTATCCCCGGGAAAGGGAAGGCGGGGTTTGCCAAAGCACCTCTTTTTGGTCTTTTAACTGTTCCAACTCATTAATTACTCCGAAATTCGTTTACTTCGCAACCTGATTTAACTCCTTAAATCTAAAACCCTTTTACCCATTTCACCTTTTTAAACCCTTTGCTTGGGCAAGCTCGACTGGTACATACTGAAAAAATTCCTGGTTACTTTTTTCTTCTGCATGATGTTGTTCCTTGTGGTGGCAGTTGCGGTGGATACCAGTGAGAAGACGGATGATTTTGTAAAAAGCGGACTGACCAGCTCACAGATCATTACACAGTATTATTTTGGATTCGTGCCGCATATATGGGGGCTGTTGTTCCCATTGTTCGTGTTTATTGCCGTGATCTTCTTTACCAGCAAAATGGCGACCCGTTCAGAGATCATCGCCATCCTGGCCAGCGGCACCAGCTACAACCGCATGCTGCGGCCTTACCTGGTCGGTGGGTTTTTCCTCGCCACTATCCTCTGGTTTGGCAACCGCTACCTGATCCCGCGTGCCAATGCGATCATGAGTGAATTCAAGACCAATTACATCGATCGTGGTGATCCAACCAAAAACCAGCAGAACAGCAACTGTTACAATTGCTTTTACCGCCGTATTGATCATAACACCTACATCGGCATTAAGAACTACGATACTGCCAGCAAATCGGCACAGGGGTTTTTCCTTGACCGGGTAAAAGACAATAAGCTTGTTTATAATCTCCGTTCCAGCTTCATCCAATGGGATACAAAGAAGAATAAATGGCGGCTGCAGAATGCCGTGGAAAGAACTGTAGACAGCCTGGGAGAGCGAACCGAACAATACGATTCGCTCATCATCAATATCAGCCTTAAACCGCATGAGCTCCGCAAGGATGATTATCTGAAAGATAAATTGCCCACACCCGAACTCGTCAACTTTATCAGCCAGGAAAAGCAACGCGGTACCGAAGGGCTCAGCGCACTTGAAGTAGAACGCTATCGCCGAACTGCCACACCAGCGGCTGTATTGCTCCTGACGATCATCGGTGTGGTCATCGCCAGCCGTAAAACCCGTGGCGGCAGCGGTATGCACCTTGCCATCGGCATCGTTACCGGAGCTCTCTTTATCATGTCCGATCGCTTCTCCACCGTATTCGCTACCAAGAGCAACCTGCATCCTCTTCTCGCCGCGTGGATCCCGAATATTGTGTTTTCGGTTGTGGCGTATTTCATGTACAGAAGAGCACCGAAATAGAAAGCGATGGCCAACGGCCATGCAGTCATCGGCCATCACAACCCATATTAGAACAGTATTAGCAAGATTGTGATGTTTATGTGAAATGCCCAACATTATTCCCCGAAATGTTTGTTCTGGCAACGGTCATTGAGTACCTTTAGCACTTAATAATTTACTGATTTTTAAACGATCTGTCATGGGAGTATTAAAAGAAAGGTTCAAAGCAAAAGCCGATCAGCTGGGTGCAGAAATTAAAGATTTGCTCAAAGAACATGGTACAAAAGTGATTGGAGAAGTGCAGTTATCACAGGTGTACCAGGGCATGCGCGGGATGACGGGATTAGTGTCAGAAACATCTTTGCTGGACGCACAGGAAGGGATTCGCTTCAGAGGTTATTCAATTCCGGAATTAAGAGAGAAATTGCCTAAGGCGCCAGGTAGTTCCGAACCACTGCCGGAAGGCTTATTTTATTTGATGTTGATTGGTGAACTGCCTACTGAAGAAGATGTTCATCATGTAACGGCTGTATTGCAACGCCGCAGCCATGTTCCCAATCACGTATTTCATACCATCGAAGCATTACCATTGAGTACTCACCCGATGACGCAATTTGTGGTGGGAGTTATGGCGCTTCAGACAGAAAGCCAGTTCTCTAAAAAATATGCACAGGGGCTCAGCAAAAAAGATTACTGGGAAGCGGTGTTTGATGATTCAATGGATCTGATCGCAAGACTGCCACGCGTTGCCGCATACATCTATCGCCGCAAATACAAATTCGGAGAACATATTCAGCCAAATGGTCTGCTTGACTGGTCAGGCAACTTTGCGCACATGCTCGGCTTTGAAGACGATAAATTCAAAGAGCTGATGCGTTTATACATGACCATACATGCGGATCATGAAGGAGGTAACGTATCTGCGCACGCAACGCATCTTGTAGGTTCCGCACTCAGTGATCCTTATCTCAGCTTTGCTGCTGGTATGAATGGTCTCGCCGGTCCATTACACGGTCTTGCGAACCAGGAAGTGGTGAAGTGGATCTATGAAATGCAGGAGGAACTGAAAACAGATTCACCTACAAAAGAGCAGATCGGAGAATACGTGAAGAAAACATTGAGCGCAGGTAAAGTTGTTCCGGGTTACGGGCATGCCGTATTGCGCAAAACTGATCCCCGCTTCACGGCGCAAATGGAATTCGGCAAGAAGCATATGCCTGATGACAAGCTGGTGAACACTGTTTGGAACATCTATGAAGCGGTTCCGCCCATCCTTCAGTCACTCGGCAAGATCAAGAATCCCTGGCCGAATGTTGATGCACACAGCGGATCGCTGCTGGTACACTTCGGCATGAAAGAATATGAGTATTATACTGTGTTATTCGGTGTAAGCCGCGCCCTCGGCGTTCTTGCCAGCCTCTGCTGGGATCGCGCCCTCGGCTTTGCCATCGAAAGACCAAAATCTGTTACTACAGACCTGGTCAAAAAATGGCTCAAAGGCGAAGATCAGATATGGGGAGAATAAACCACAGTTGAGATGATATTGGAACCCTGGCAGTACAACAGCCAGGGTTTTTTCATTTGTGCGATCGATGGCAGATTAATAAAAAACATTAAAGCGCCGGAAACGATCTGCAGTAAGATAGCGACTGATCTTAAAGATGTTACAGGAGGCAGACATTTGGCCAACAGCCATCGGTCATCTGCCATCGGTTACGGCCAACGGCCAACGGACAACGAATTCCCATAGGCGATTCTGGTATGGTTTTTTATAAGTTAACCCCGAATGACATTCATTCCTTAACTCTTAAAATACAAATTATGACAACCAGAAACAAAGTTCTGTTGGGCGTGCTCGGTGCTGCGGCTGCCGGTGTGGTCATTGGCTTATTGATTGCTCCTGAAAAAGGAAGTGAGACACGTAAGAAGATCAAGAATACAGCAGGCGATTGGGCCGACAATCTTGGCCACCTTTGGAATAAGGGTAAAAAAATGGCAGAGGATGGTATGGAAGAAGTGCGGCACAAAGGCCGTCAGGCAAAGAATGCCGCTGAAGAAAAAGTAAGCAATCTGAAAGAAAATTTCAGCTAACTTCAGGCAGGCAGGCGAAAGAGTTCCCGTACGGACTTTTTCGCCTGTCCGCTTTTTCGAACCCAAATGCTATAACCGATGGAAGATCTTAAGGAAAAAACTGCAGACCTTGTTGACCACGTAGAGGATATCGCCGACACCTTTTACAGGCTCACTTTGATAAATGTTACGCAAAAGGCCACCAATATTGCTTCAGGTGCCATTATCATGGTCGTGATCTCAGTAATGGGATTGTTCATTCTCTTATTTCTTGGCATATCGCTATCATTCTGGCTCGGCGATCTGATCGGAAGCCGTTCCGGCGGATTCTTATTGGGCAGTGCATTCTTCCTTGTATTGTTGCTGGTATTGCTTGCATTGCGCAGAAAGATCGTTTTCCCAATCATCCGTAATCTTATCCTCAGCAAAGTGTATGACTAAGAAGCCTACTATCCGCACGTATGATGATCTGCTCAAAGAAAAAGCCCGCCTCACAGAACTGCTGCAGGCGCAGAAAGAACTCGTGAGAGCTGACGTGGAGGAGATCAAGCTGGAATTGCAGCCTGTAAAAAATGCGATCAGCATGATCGGCAGGCTCACTACCCGTGATAAAAGCAATCCATTGCTTACTTCTGCCACAGAAAGTATTATTGACCTGGTTGTAAGGAAAATGATATTATCCCGTTCTGGCTGGCTGACCAGGATCATAGTGCCTTTCCTAATGAAAAATGTTTCTTCACACCTCGTAAACAAAAGTCAGGATGCAATATTCTCCGGGCTGTTTTCCCTCTTCTCCAAAAAGAAAAAACACGGAGAACCTGACCCGGATGAGGACGAAGAGGAAATTGATGATTTCCCCACAGAGCCCGCCCGCGCACACCGGCACGGCAAATCCGACCCCGATGAGCCCGTTGAAGAAAAAGCGATCTGAGATTGCTTTTTCCTGCGTTGCAGAACACTTAAAATCCCTATTTTTGCGTCCCCCTGGGGAATTAGCTCAGTTGGCTAGAGCGCTTGCATGGCATGCAAGAGGTCACCGGTTCGACTCCGGTATTCTCCACTCATAATCAAAGTGTTAGAATTTGTTAATTCTGGCACTTTTTTATTTTAAAACTGCAGTTAAAATAGGAAAACCTGTATTTACGCAGGTCACTCAAGTTGACAGTTAGTTGAACCGGTAAAATAGGCTTTAGCACTAGTCGTAATCATTCCTTTTCATCGCGCAACAATTTTTCAATCTCTGTATAACTATGGAAATTAAAGCCAACAGCCGTAAGGTAGATGCCGACAGCGTGCAGCATAGCAATGTAAGGGAAGCCGGTGCCGAATGGATTTGTTATAACCCGAACTCAGGTTACTACATTGCATCCCTCAGTCATTTACCCCCATTATGTGACAAGAATAGCCAGATTTACCCACATTTTGTGTCATGAATGATTGAATTTTACCAAAATTCTGTTACAACAAATCATTAAATTTGCCCACATTTTGTGACAAGATTCTTGGCATTCCATTAATTTTGACAAATGTTTGAACGGGATATCACAACAGAATTGCAGCAATGGAAGGGTAAAATCGGGCGCAAGCCGCTGGTGCTCAGAGGTGCGCGACAGGTGGGCAAGACCACGGTAGTCCGGCAGTTCGCCCGGCAATTCAAGGGATTCATTTACCTGAACCTGGAACTACCCGAGGATAAAAAGCCGTTCCTGGAATTTTCTAATTTCGAGACCCTGCTGCAGGCCATTTTCTTCCTGAAAAATAAAACCCTGGCGGATCGTGCGGATACGCTGGTGTTCATTGATGAGATACAGGAAGTGCCGGATGTGCTGCAGCAGCTCCGCCACTTTTACGAGCAGGCACCGGACATCCCGGTGATTGCCGCCGGCTCGATGCTGGAAAGCCTGTTCAGCCCGCAGATCAGTTTCCCGGTCGGACGGGTGGACTACCTGGTGATCCGGCCGGCTTCCTTTGTGGAGTTCCTTCGGGCCACTGGAGAGACGGCGGCCCTGCAACAGGTGCTGATGGTCCCGGCAGCGAAATTTGCGCATGAAAAATTGCTGCAGCTTTTCCGTACGTATTGCCTGATCGGCGGAATGCCGGAGGTCGTGGCCCGGTATGCCGCAGCCAAAGACCTGGTAGCCTTACAATCGGTTTATGAGTCTCTGCTGGTCTCCTACATCGATGATGTCGAGAAATACGGTGGTTCGGCGGTGCATGTCCAGCATATCAGGCACGCCATGCGTTCCAGCTTTGCCGAAGCGGGGAAGCGGATCACCTTTCAGCATTTTGGCCATTCCCCGTATAAGTCCCGCGAAATGGCGGAGGCGTTGCGGACGCTGGAAAAAGCGCTGCTGCTGCACCTGGTATATCCCCAGACCAGCCCGTTGTTGCCGTTGCAACCTGATCTCAACCGGTCTCCCCGGCTACAGGTGCTGGATACGGGTATGCTGAATTATTTCGTTGGGTTGCAAAAGGAGATTCTTGGTACAGTGGATCTAAATGATGTATACCAGGGCATGGTGATCGAACATATCGTCGGCCAGGAGCTCCTTGCCCGGCAATACAGTGCGCTGCACGGTCTGACGTTCTGGGTGCGCGACAAAGCCGGTGCGTCCGCGGAAGTCGATTTTCTTTTTGCTTATGAGGGCAAGCTGGTACCGATCGAAGTGAAAGCTGGTGCCACCGGGAAAATGCGTTCCCTTTTTCAGTTCATGGAAATGGCACCGCATGCGTTAGCGGTGCGTTTGTACGCGGGAGAGCTCCTGGTCTCCACCGTACAAACGCCAAACGGAAAGCCTTTTTATTTATTGAACCTGCCATACTACCTGGTCTCCCAGCTGCCCGCTTATTTAACATGGCTGGAAGGCGAAATAGCTCGGATAAAAACACCGGGAGAAAAAACGGAGGGATAAACTTATCTACACCAAAACTTATCCGCTGATGTCATATGTCTACGGACGGAAATACTTACCGCTGGACTTTCCTGCTTCAGGTAGTGGGTGCGACTGGCGTGCAAAGCCAGGATACCAACCATATCCTCCGGCCGACTACTTTTCGGAAAGCGACAAACGGGACGCTCTCCTTACATGATCGTACCGTGCTGTTCCCGGTGGCGCCGTTTAATAATGTGTTCGACTATTCGCGGTTGGATAACCCAACGCGCAATGACTATTATATTATTCTAATCTTAATCCGGCAACAGTGGAATCAACGGTTCGCATATACATATAGTTGATATTCAATTTTATATCGCCCCCTTTATTGGCGACAGAGGCGGTGAGTCTTTTCAGACGAGGCAAAAAAGTCATCAACAAAAGATTCATGAACCAGGAGTGCCAATGGGACGCCATCTTGAATATGTGCTTTCTGCCGAAGTTTCATTTGCCCCGTTTCACATAATAGGTCATTACAGCTCTGGTGAAGGCATCCAGCTTCGTTTGTAAAGCAAGAAGTTGTTTAAAGCCCGGCTCAATACCCTCTGCGGGATGGCGTAACTGAAGCTGCTGGAGAAATTCTGTCGATGCCTTCGCATAATGAAAGCAATGCTGGAAATCTTCTGGCGAATACCACTTCCGGTATGATGGATCGTATAGCCATACCCCTCTCCGCTTTGCCTCCTCTGCCAGAGTTTTTGCCGCCGCACTCAACATAGCCTTTTAGATGCAAAAAAATTTTCTTTAGCATTGTTGAAAAAATAAAGATCCTTGAGTCATTCTTGTATAAGGCTGCTCTTCAGCCGGAAGTATCAAAAAAAATCATGGTAATGACCAAGCTATCCGGCAAACATTCAGCGAGTCTTACCTTATCAGCGAGACTGTCCCCTTCTCTGATTGTGTTGACATACCGGCAAACTTATATTCACAGTGCCAGATGTACACACCCGCAGGCTGCAATTTCCCTTTCCAATACCCATCCCAAAAACGGCTTGAATCAGTAGCTGAAAAAAGTAACTCTCCCCACCGGTTAAAAATATTCAATCGGTAAGCCTCCAATCCACCATCAATATAGGCCCCGAACCGATCATTTAGGCCATCACTGTTTGGAGTAAACGCGGTTGGAATAAATAGTTTATTTCCACATTGTTTTATTGTGACAATCATGGAATCCCGCATTTGGCAATTTTCGAAGGTGGCCCGCACTACCCATATTCCTGATTCTTTCGGCCATACCATTATATTATTTCCCATTACCGTTTCACCAGATAGTACGGATGTCCAATTGTATGAGGAAAACCCGGTTGTTGCCTGAAGCCTCAGGGCGGCTAAGCCGCAGATAGACGTATCCACTCCTGCATTCAGTGTCATGTTGGGAGGATAAAGGTGAATGGTGTCATAGTACACGGAACAATCGTCGGCAGTCATTACCCAGTATTTGCCAGGTTCGCTTGCGATAAAAACACTGTCACCGCTATCGTCCTGCCATTTGTAGTAGCTGAATTGCGGGCCTGCAGTCAGACGATAGTCAACACCTGGGCAAAACATGCGGTCCACTCCAAGGTTGAGTTCCCGTTGTACGGATGAAAAGCTTACAGTGATCGTGTCTCTCAGTTGTGTGCAAGAGCTGCTTACAGCTATGATTGTCCCATCGAAGCTCCCGGCTCTCGGTTTCAAGAACAATGTTGTATCATCCAGCTGATGGTGATAAATTACTGCACTGGTATCAAAATAGAACAGGACGGCACCTTGGCAAAATAAATTTTTCCGCGCGGTGATTTTGAACGTATCGGCCGTTACGCAAGCCGGTGGAGTAAATGTCATTCTCAAACTATCGCAGACATTTTTATCTATACACACCACATTTCGGTCAATGTGAACGTCTTCGCTTTGGGCATTTGCTTGTTGTTCCTGCAATTGAGACGTACGAGTAGTAAGATTTCCTCTGAAGCCTGCGATAGTCACATTGCCGGGCTCGATCGAAAGGAAAGCCGTATCCTCTCCAAAACAATCAGCATCGGCATAAGATGGATTTACTTCAAAATAATCTATCTCTGTCACATGATTGACCGTGTTGAACATTTCGAAACTTGTAAACCGGCCTTCGCCAGTATTATATCGAAACTGGGAGTATAGTGGAGCTCTAAGATCTGCTTTTATTTTTTTCTGTAAGATGAATTGATTGTTATTGTCGCACACAGCATAATAGACTGTTCCTGTTTGATGATTGATAAAATTCAGGTGCTTATTTCCATCCAGGTCGACGGCTATTGATTGATTGGCTGTTTGCATCAGCAGATCACCACCGGTAATCATCTCACTTTTGAGATGATTAAACTGATCGTCAAAGTAGCTAACGCTGAAAAGCCAGTTCTTTCGTTCCGGAATACTGGTAGCTCTGAGCCGGGAGCAGGTAACGGCGATATGTCCGTTATTTAAAAAGAAAACATCCTGACCAAAAATAGATCCGTCGGTCACTCCACCATAATACTGATATCCCGGCACGTACCCGGAGGAATTCACTATGGTGGTTATTGGCGGACAATAGGACCGCTGGCGAGTGATACTGTGTGTAATCAGGTCAAACGCGAGGGCCATAATTTTACCGCGGTTGATGTAGCCGGGAGATGATGCGAAATCCGGGCAGTAGTCGATGGAGGTGTGGCCTCCATACATCCATAGGGTATTTCCATTTACTCTTGCCTTGATTATATTAACCCAGCTTTCCGCGCCGGTTGGCACTATGATCGTTTTACTCCAGCCTATATTACCGGATTGATCTGTACAAAGAACAGCGATCTTGTCGCCAACGGTACTTTCGCCTTCAACAGAAAAAGAGAAAATAAGGCTATCAGAACGTCCGGTACAAATGGAGCCGTTTATCTTGTTGGACTGCCCAAAGTTGCCGGCAACACTTACAATATCATGAAGATCAATTGTCTTTTGCCAAAGCAATTGTCCGGATTCAGATAGTGCGGCCAGGTAAAAAAGTCTTTCATGTGTGCTTTTCATAGTAGCAAAGCCACTTATAACCAATTTACCATCGTTGTGCTCCAATGCCCTTGAAACTGCCAGCCGTTCCATATCCGGGCTTTGTTCAAGTTTCCCCTGCCAGGCAAGCTGATTATGCTTGTTATATCGAATGATTACATTGTGCGGCTGACTATTTGCGGCGCGAAAAGTTTCCAGTAGTTGAAATCTGCCCCCATCTTTTAATTGGATTTCACAAGCCGGAGTCAAAGAGTCAGCAAGCGAGTAAATAGCATGAAAGGAAGAATCCGCGCAGAACTGCGAGTGCCCTTCAACAGCAAAAAATATCGAGCACAATATGGGCAGGATAATTCGTTTCATGGATTTGGTTAATTAACACAAAAGAACAACTATAACAGGTATAAAAAAGGGCTTATTCAGCCCTTTTTTATGTGCTAAGTGTTATCCCCTATTTCGAGTCGCTCTAAAGTATATGCCAGGTATCTTCAACCCAGATATTGGTGAAGCAAGGCGCGCCGGTGCCACTTACCTGCCTGTTGCGGTATCGCACCTGGTAATATGCTCCGGTAGTCATTCCCGGATTGTTTGGAATATCAATATACCAGAGATCCGCTGTGTATATTATACCACCATTAGTTGTACCGTAAAAAACAAGATTCAGTGGTAGCCAACTTGTTCCGTTGAACCATTGAATTTCCTGACGATCCGGGAATACATATCCCCAGGGATAACAAGCATCGGGATAGCATTACAGCCAAACACAGCGTTCGTAGTCGGACTGTAGCCTTACGCTTATACTCATAGTCATATTTCTCAAGCTTTCCGGGGCTGGCCTTAATGGATTGACGGCTGTCTTCAAGAAGTTGTTTGCTCTTCTCATCCATACAAACAAGAGGATATTTTGGATCATATTTCTTATAGGAATACAAATCTAAAAGCCTATACATTCTTGTTCGGTATTCTTCAGTAATTTCCTGAATACAGCACATCTGTTTTAACCAAGGTTTAAGTTCGTTTTTTTTAATAGCTTCCGAACGCTGCCATACGTTATTGTTTCAAACCCTTGCTTTTTATTTAACTCCTCAACTAATAACCTGATAGCCCACCTTGTTCTCCTTCTGTCACCGGTCCGCAGGCAAGGGATATTAATTCAGCTTCATGATTTGTTTAATACTTAACTGGCTGACCAGATCGCTCATCGTCTCTTAACGACTTTGCTATTCCATATTTCAGATATCGGCTCCTGACCCACCATATCGTAGTCCTGTCGAGCTCCAGTAAATTTCCAATCGCGGTAATCGATAACCCCTTATCCAGAAATAGTAAGATCATGGCCCGATTAAATTCACGCAAGCTATGGTCACCGGATTTTTTAAAAGATTTCAAGTAGACTCTTTCTTTATTCGTCAATTTTCATTCGGAAGAGATGGTAAATCATTTGTATGTAAGTATACGAATGATTTGAAATGTTGCATAACTAAATAATCACTATACTAGGCTACCTCCAAAGTCAAAAATTCGTCAGTTATTTGTTTTGCCCAGCCACTGTAGTCTGTGTGCGTCCATTTTCTAAAATCTGAACCTGAAATTTGAATGTTTTTTAGTGCTGCAAGTTTATAAACCCATGCCAATCCATTTTGATAGTATAGTTTTCCGTTAAATTTTATAAAGATATCATTACCGTTGAATAGAACTTCTGCTGTTGTCTCCCACGCGGGTAAGGTGCCATGTATTAAATCTTTCTCAAGTTCCTTAATTTGTTTAGCTCCGTCCCCTTTTGATAAAAAATCAGAAGTGAGTTTAGTAATTATAAATGCAAATCCTCGCTGATCGACCCAAAACCATTGTCGTTCTCCCATACTGCTGCTAATAATAGTGACGGATTGATTCAAAAGAAGATTTTTTCCAATCTCGTCAACTTTTTGTTTTAACGATAGCTTGAAGCCGAAAATGTTTGCCTCGGAGAAGTTTTCAAAGTACAAAATCGGGGTGCCTACTCCAATGATTATAAGGGACACGATAAGGACTTCCGGATAAGACTTTGCTGGTATAAAAAACAATCTTATCCCCAAGCATAAGCATAATATACCGAGTGAAATACCTATGCATTGTCGTAGATTAGTTTTCTTCAAAAAATTAGACATAAAAAACATTTAATCAATACTCGTTATTTATAATGACGGCATTTCATCCCACGTCCTTTCTAACAATATTCTTCCGGTCTTCTTTTTATTCGTTCCTCCCCACTGCTTAAAAAAGAATTTTACATCCGCCGCTTTACACTGATCCAAAATATCCAATACCCAATCTTCATCCATCGGCCTTGGTTTTCGCCCGCTTTCGCCGCCAACAATTACCCAATCAATCCCATTTAAATCCATATTGGTAATAGGGCCAATCAGAGGTTCGCACGAAAGAAATTTAACCCTGGCATTTGTTTTAGCTAAATCGGTTATTCTATAGGCTACTTTTTCGTTTTCGACAGAAACTCCCATCCAGATATTATGTGTCCATTTTAATTTGGTATGGTGTTTCAGCAAAACGTCACTACGTTTTGTCAGGACTTGAAATACATGTTGCGGGTTGTCATTCATCACTTCGAAAACCTGTTGGATGAATGACAGTGGGACATCTTTGTGAAAGAGGTCGCTCATAGAGTTAACAAAAACTGTTTTTGGAGACCTCCATGAATAGGGGATCTTCAACGCTTCCGGATGGGTTCTGAGTTTAAACCCGTCTTTGTATTTCTCGACGCCCATGGCTTCCAGGCGACGAGTCATAACCTTCGCATAGCAAAATTTGCAACCTGCTGATACTTTATTACAGCCTGTGGTGGGATTCCAGGTCATTTCTGTCCATTCAATTCTAGACTGAGCCATGTCATTTTAATTTAATAGTTACTCTGTCATTTTTGTAATTGTCGTAATTGAGATAGAACGATGATTTTCTGCCATCCGTTCCATCAGGTCTTTTTAGTGACAATTGCCCGTTGTCCTGAAGTTTCATAAGAATCTGGACTGCATGTGTGGGTAGATGACCTTGATGCAGCGTAAATTCATACGCTTCGCTATTAGACCTCGGTTGTTTCAAAAAAGTCAATAAATTCTTTTCAAACTTTATGGTATTCGGTTGCTTTTCGACTTGTGCAAACAGATTATTAGCATCCTCGTACTGCCAGCCTCTGCCGTCCTCTTCATCTATCTTCCACTTCGCGTCAAGCATTCTATCAAAGCCATAAATATGGCTTGTGAAGAAAAACAAGCAGAAAAATTGATTTTTTTCTCTCGTGATAATAAAAGAGTCAACAAATTTATCTGGCAGTGTATTTCTAAACGCATCGGTAAGATTTTCAATAAAGTCAATACCTGTTTCACTTTTAGGCCACTTTTCCCTGGGCATCAATTCAGTAATGAATTCGATCAGGCTTTCCGGAGTTCCCTTTGCCTCAAAGCGAAACATGAATTGAGTTGGCAAGAATAATAAGACCTCTGATTTCGTTGTTTCGAGCAGACATTTTATGTCCGAAATTCTTACTTCTTTATATCCGTAAGGATCTATAAAAACGAAAGCCTTTTGACTTTTGAATTTCGCGATTTCATCTACGGTTTGAGATAAGGCATCATGATAATCTTCATTTGAATAAATGATAGTTACCTTGTCCAATTTGTCCAGACCTTCTTTTTCTATATGAGCCTTGAGTCTAGCGATTTTCTCTTTATTTATATCATTAAAGCGCATACAAACTCGGGATTTCCCCTGCCATTTTGTTTATTGAGTTCTATCACTTTTTTGATTGTATTCAAGAAAATAATAGGGCTTCCGTTGCCGCCTTCATATATTCCTTCACCGCAGAATAAGTCATACAGATATATCTGAGGGATGTAAGCAGTATTGGTAAGCACGCTTAGGTATCTTTCCAAATATAGTTCAAGCAACTTTACTTTTGCCGCAGAGTGCGGCAGCATTTTTATTTGAGACTCTTTCATTCCCGAAATCTTAAGATTAATAGATTTTATATTGGATGGTTTAGCTAATGATACACTTACTTCAATATCTCACGATGGAGATCCTATAGTACTGGTATCATTGTTCGCAGCAGTCCAATACTTAAATGTGGGAATGAAAAATCGATAAGCGCCGAAGCGTCGTTGAAGGTGATAAGATTCATGGTGGATGAGGTTTAAGGGTTCCTTTAAAAGGTAGAATGAAACTTTTATTGCGCGAAGTGTCAAAGAACATTCTTAAGCGCAAGCTAAGACTAGAAAATTTAGTATAAAAATTTACTTGATATATTGTAACCCTAATTCTTGTTCCGTAAAAGACTTTACCGTTTATGGGGGAAGACTATATAATCTCTATTTACAGTATCATCTATTATACCGTAAATCCGTGGCGCTCCATCGTAAGAGATATTCCACCGGATCTGGAAATCGTGTTCCTCAAAAGGAAACAAGTATTAGGCGATCTATGATCTTTTGAGGGTACTTTGAATTCAAGGCTTTAGGAGTATTGATTTGCGATATTGAAAATCATTTGATCTTTTTTGAATCTCAATCACAAATCACTCCCCCTCAAAAAAAACTGCGCAATTGGCCCTGATGGATCAAATGTTCGCTGACAAGTCCCCCTTTTCGTGTAAGGGCTGCTTTAAAAATATTTTAGGTTGCACAGCGTGATAAATCATGAGCTTCCCTTCATTGTCTGACCAACTACTAACTATTACATTTTATAGACATCGCAAAAGATCAACGACTCCCTCTCTTTTCATAATTGAATATCCAATATGCTCGTTACTTACCCCCTGTTTTAGTTGATAGGTAAATCTAAACCTATCCTCGTCAACGATCGTTTCCATATATCTAAACGAAATATTGTCTAAATGCTTCAGATCCTTCGCGATCTCAAAGAAGTGAGTTGAGATAATGAAGACTGAGTTTTTAACTCTGCTGAATCCACTAATGACTTCAATTGAACATTTCATTGCATCTATGACATTAGTTCCCTTGAAAATTTCGTCGATAAGGATCATCCATCTGGAGTTCTCTTTGACGCGCTCAGTTATTTCTTTAATCCGTTTAACTTCGTTAAAGAAGTAGCTTTGCCCTTTGCTGATATCATCCTCTATATTTAGATTGGTCGATAGGCCGTCAAAAAGACCTAGCTGAAGGTTGTCTGCTGCGACAGCCATCCCAAGATGAGCAAGATATAGAGATAGCGCTACCGATTTGATGAATGTGCTCTTGCCCGACATGTTGCTTCCCGTGAGAAACAGCAGGGCTTTTTTCTCCGTCAAAGAAACATTATACGATTTAGCCTCGTCGACCATAAGGTGACGCAGGCCTGTAGCTTCAAACACCGGATGGTTGTAATTATTTACCGTTGGAAAAGTTAGACGATATTTCTGTATCCCCAAAGCAAGGGAATGGTAGGCTTCAAGTTGTTGGTAGATATCAATTGCTTCCTTGATATGGTTTATAAAACTTACACGAAGGAAGTGAGCGAAGTAAAATATTTCCTTAGAGGTAAATTCATGTCCGGCATTCAGGTCTGCGAGCTCTATGATCGTAGTTTCCTTGAATACTTCGGTCATAATCGATTTATATCTGTCAAAAGGTACGGGAAGTTCGTGTGGTATTAATTGTTCATGAATGACTCTCAGTCCACGAAAAAACTCGTTGAAAATCTTTAAGCCGAACTTTAGCATACTATACTCCGAGGAATTTGTGAGCTGAAAACCTAAACGTGTGATATACCCGTCAGTGGAAGAATAACCGGAGTAGGGATCGCTGCAGAATTTCTCCATTATAAATATGGTGCCGTTGCCGATCTGAACGGGCCATTTATCATTAAAGGCCAGGATCGTTTTGAGCAATTGTTGGACCGAATTGATTGCGTCAAGTCCCTCAGCAGGTGACGCAAAAAAATTTCTCAGGTACATGGATCCCCCAACAGTTCGGGTGAAATTGAATTTTTCGAAGACTGATTTGGAATCATCCTGATGAAAAATTGATAAGTCTTTTAGCGTTGTTTCGTCTAAGTACAAGGACATAATTTACTGATTCTTTACCAACAAAAATCAGAATTATTTCTGCAATTGGGTGTCCTCGGTTGCTGTGAAATATGTCCAAATTCCGTATTTTTCAGTGTGTTGAATGACTACTTTATGCTTTAGCTTCCAATAGGTTATTACTTGAGCATGACAACATTAATCGATGATAATGACAAACAGAAATGCGGTTGATTTACTCACCTTTATCGATGGTCCGACGACAGCCGATGTGGTCATCGGCGAGCTGCGCGTACTGACTGATCTGGAAGATCAGTTATTCCCCTCCCTTTCTGTTCCTTTCCGTGTAGATCATCTGCTGTTGATCATTGTTACGCATGGTCAGTTACACCTGCATTTTAACCTTGAAGAGTATATTATAAAGGCAAATAGTACTTTTCTTGCAACGCCGGGCATGGTTTATAGATTTCTTCATAAGAGGAATGATTGCAAGTTTATTTTCTTGAATTGTTCTTTGGATGTTTTGCGCCATGCAAACATTAACAAAAGGCATATTAAGGCTTTTGTGTTCGCGAGCAAATCATCCATACCTATAATAGAGTTGAATAAGGATCAGATGTTTGGTGTGACATCACGTCTTCTGGAGCTTCAGCAGCTAAATCAGCTTCCTAAGTCTTACCCCTATTCAAAAGAGATTGTGCTGAGTTTATTCAGTCTGTTGTTTTATGAACTCGGAGCCATTTCACAACTCAAGACCAGGAGCGTTCCAACGAAATTGAGGCAAAAGGAGAAGATTACGATGGATTTTATCGATGCGCTGCATGAACACGTTAAAACCAAAAGGGACCTGGAATTTTATGCAGGGAAGTTACATATATCTCCGAAATATTTATCGGAGGCGGTAAGGCTAGTGATGGGTCAGCCGGCGAGAGATGTCATCAAGGAAATGGTTATCGTTGAGGCCAAATTATTACTGAGCGATGCATCGTATAGCGTTAATATGATTGCACACATGCTCAATTTCGCGGATCAGTTTAGTTTTAGTAAATTTTTTAAGAAAAATACAGGTCTTACACCGAGCGATTTCCGGTCGACCTTGTAGCGTCCGGGGCGTTAACGATTGAGAAAATGTATTAATTGGCCCAGTCGATGTCCTTCTGTAAAGATTCGTTTCAAAATGGGAATCAAATCCTTTCTTACCTGAATGAGTTGAAGTATATGAGCTTGTGAAATGCCGGAAAATTTGAGAAGAAAATTTGACGTATTGGATTAATAGATGTACGCCTTTAGGTATAAATTATTGAACACTACGCATAAGTGAAGGATTATTATAATGTACCGAAATTCTTCCGTTGCTTTTAATTTTCTATTTTCGTGAAACCGCGTAACCATCGGCAAGACATGCTTGAAAAAACCCATTATGATAAATTCCTTCAAATTCTGCCGGACACTCTCTGCAGTCAATTGAAAACAGCTTTGAGGGAAAGAGGAAAACATGTCGAACTAGATAGGGGAGATATACTGATTAACGAAAACCCTCAGAATCCCAAAATTTATTACCTGATAAAAGGGAGCTGTATTCGTTACATTGTTACGCCTGAAGGGGATGAACGCGCTATTATCTTTCATACGGAAGACTTTCTTCCCGTGATTGGTAATATGTACGTAAATAGCGAAAATTCGTGGGTACAATATATTGTTAAGGCTAATGAACATACGGAACTAATTGAGCTGAACTCGTCTTTTGGCTTTGAATGGCAAAAAAAGGATCCGGCTTTTTCGTTGTTCATCTATCAGAAAAGTGTTGAATACCTGTCGATTGTCAACCAACTTCAGAATCACCTGATCGGCCTGAAAAGTGAGATGTTTTTTGAATGGGTGCTAAAAAAACATCCGTTTATCGTCCAACGCTTTCTGTCCAAGGACATTGCCAGCTTTATGGGTGTTACTCCGGTCTGGCTCAGCAATATCAAGCGCAAACTGCAAAGAAAATAACTCACACCATCATTTCTTAAATTTCTTTAAGTGCACCTAACGGTCTTTTCATCAATTTTGTCGTGAAAAAGAGACACTGTGAAATTTTATAGGGAAAACTGGTATAAGCTTACCATCGTTGTATTTATACTGCTATCGTTCTACATGATTTTCTGGGGACACAGTTCCCTGAGCCACATTCAGATTATATTAATGGCAAGTTTCATGTCGTTGCTAATTCATCAGTTTGAGGAATATGTTTTTCCTGGAGGAGCCCCGCTGGTGATCAATCAGGGAACCTGGAATGAAAAGGAGAACTACCGAAGGTATCCGGGAAATACGCAATCAGGAATGATTGTCAACACATCGGCATACCTTTTTTATATAGCGGCAATTGTGTTCCCACAGTATATCTGGCTCGGACTTGGTACGATGTTCTTTAGCTTGTTCCAGTTTATCGGCCATGGCATTCAAATGAATAAAACTATTGGGACATGGTATAATCCCGGACTGGCCTCAGTGATAATTTTATTTATTCCGATCAGCGTCTATTATATAGTCTTCATCAATGATCATCGCCTGGCAACGGTTGGAGATTGGGTTTGGGGAGCGTTCACATTTGTTGCCGGTTTCGTTGTGACTACTATTTTGCCTGTTCAACTACTAAAAGACAAAAACTCGCCATACATAATCTCGGAGTGGCAGGTCCACCAATTTGAGAAAGTAAAATCTTTTGCGTCTATAAAAAAAAATAAACCACAAATAAGAATATGAGATTTTTATTGAGACATTTTTACAACATCAGTGTTCCTATCGGTGGACTTATTCTTTTGTTCACATTTATTTATTGGAACGACCTTCCCTATCTTTCAGCGCTGGCATTATTGAACCTCGCCGTAATCAATTTTCACTTCTTTGAAGAGTTTGGTTTTCCGGGAGGTTTTCCTTATTTCGCCAATATGATGTTCGGATATAAAAACAGTCCGGCACCTGACCGATTCCCATTGAATCAGATGTCTGCATTTCTCACCAATTGGGGAACAGCGCTGGTAATGTACCTGCCTCCTGTATTCTTTCCGGACAAAATCTGGCTTGGCCTGTCGCCGATACTTTTCGGCGGTGTTGCACAATTGATTATCCACGGTATTGTAAATAACCGGATGTTGAAGACCTATTATAACTCCGGCCTGGTATCGGTGATTGTCGGTCACGTTCCTATTGCCATCCTGTATATCAACTATATCGTGAAATCCGACATTGTTACCGGTTGGGACTGGGTAATTGGAACATTTTTAATGGCTGTATGGTATATTGTTGGAATTCGTATCATTATCAACAAGTCGTTCGAGAATATGAATTCCCCATATCCGTTTGATGAAACAGAAATGTCAAGGTTCCATAAACTATATAAGCGCTAATTGTAACAGGAAGTATTACGGGATTAAAGGAGGTGGATCAATAAGTGTGTATTCTAACAAAAGTAGCCACTCTATTTCGTTTGAAACTGTTCAAAGCTTATGGTTCATTTTACTCTTGAGTCGTTTCTTGCAATATACGGGACAATTGAAACGATGACCTCTGTGCTAAAGCAGAGCATGGCATAGTTGTTCAACGTTCGAAGAGCGATCAGGATGTCATCATCGTGCGCAAACTATGAGTTACTGGCATAGTTAATGATCAGCAATATTTCAATGACTAAATAAAAAAGAATCAGATTCTGGAATAACTTAAAATTTGACACAAAGAAGCCTCTTATTCACTCCTGAAACAGTAAGAGAAGTTGCCGTATACTCCAAACATCGCAGGCGGTAAAATTAAACCAATGAAATCAATTGCAGATTTTCAAGCGAAAATAACAATCGTAAAACTCGGTTAAGATGAGGTGGGAAGAATTGGGTGCGGCATGCAGAAGGCCTGAATGCTCAAATCACATTGCTGTTGCCGCTGCAATCACTCCGGGATAGCGGATTCGTAAAGGAACAGATGTTTAACCTGTGAAAGATTTTCTATCGGTTTTTGAATGGAAAATTTTCACGTAACGATACGATAGGTTAATGCCCTGTTCGCCAAACCGCTGGTAGCAAGTCAATCTAGCGAAATCGTGGTGTCTTCTTGCTTTATACCCGTCAATTCAATGCTTGATTTCCATAAGTCAAGCTGATGGTTTTTGTTATAGGAATCGGATGAGGACTTTATTACTTTTCCGTCTGCATAATAAATTCCGTTCAGGTTTTGTAACTCTTTGGCATATGCCAGTTTTGCCAGTCTTCGACCTGATGTTTGCGCGGTGTTCATATTTTTATTAAATGGGATAAGCAATGGCAAAATGAAGTTATTTACAAAACGGATGAGTGCCGGCAATTTTTTTGCGAATCCTGTTCCGGGTACCATTCCCGGATCAAAAGCGTTTATCCGGATAACTTTTTCAGCTAATTTTTCGTGCAAAATATATGTCGTTAGGATATTGCAAAGTTTTGAGGTAGAATATCTTCTTTGTCCCAGTTTCATACTTCCCTTTCCTATGCCTTCTTTTGAAAATGCCATTTGCTTTCCATCTGTGTAAACGGGTGATTCGATACCTGTTTTGGCTTCGGGGTCGTGTGTACGGCTTGCAGTAAACGTTATACTTCCACCGCTTTCAATGTAGGGCAGCAGCAGCAGTGTCAAATAAAATCCTCCGAGGTGATTTGTGCCGAACGTAATTTCAAAACCATCTTTTGTATAGGCTGTTTTTTTTAAGTTGGGAGCAATGCCCGCATTGTTTACTAACGCTGAGATTACAGGATCAGGCAAATTAGCAAATGCCGCTTTGAAGTCGCTGATGGATTGCAACGAGGATAGATCTAACGGCAGGCAAATTAAATGTCCGTGATCGGTTTGCTGTTTGATTTTATCAATTGCATCATTGCCTGCCTGTATATTCCTGCACGCTAGAATAATTCGTTCATCAGGGGCCATTTTTGCCATTTGGATGGCACATTCAAAACCGATTCCGCTATTTGCACCTGTAATGATAATTGATTTCATTTCTTCCGCAATGTTTAATTAAACCAATTTGCTGGTTAAAACTGTTACCGTTGTTCGATGGCTGGTCTATCCTCGTTTAGCGAAAGGTCCTGTGTTTGTTTTAAACCGGTCAGGCAAACGCAGCCTGCCTGGCCAATGAAACCTCTCCGCATAAATCCTCAGCCATTCAACAACCTCTATTTACTTGCATTCAATACGCCCCATCGCTTCATGTCTTTCTTCCAAAGCTGATAGAGCTTTTGTCCATGCCAAATTATCAGGATAGAGATTGCTCCATAAATAAGCCCACGAAATACGTTGGATAATGGACACACGTTCAGGATTTTCATCGGTAGTTTCGGCTGCATCGTATTGGGCTACGCCACCGTAAGAATGAGTGGCACCAAACAGTGTCAGCAAGCATTTCGGACCGGGGCTTAATGGATATGCATCTGCACGCCAACTCACACGAGGTGAAAATGCGGGATTGATGTCTTTGTCTCCGGCAATAACAAGAGCCGGCGTTTTCATTTTTGAAAAATCAACATCACGGGCAATCGGGAAATGTTCTGCAAGGAACTGACCAAGATCTTTACTACCACCGGGGGCACCAATCATTACGACAGCTTTTATTCGTTTGTCGGAAAGGTCTGCTTTCTGTCCGTTGGCAGGATCGGTCGGTTGCATACCCGCGAGTAGCTGCATTGTTTGCCCGCCTGCAGAATGGCCGACCGCAACAACACTATTGTGGTCAATACGCCCTTTAAGTCCGGGTACTTTTTTTTCGATTTCATCAAGGTTGTCCAGGAGGAAATGCATATCGTTCGCACGTGACCTCCACGAGGAGGCAACTGCCGGACTATTAGGAGGGAGGTTGAGCGTTTTGGAATCCATGTGCGTAGGCTGAATCACAACGAATCCGTGGGACGCGTAAAACTCGACAAGCGGGTTGTAACCGTGTATTGAGGAAATATAATTTGAATATCCAAGTCCGTGGGAAAATAGAAGGACTGGTAGCTTTTTACCCGTTACCGGAGCGGTAACTTTTACCTGTAGATCGACCTGCCGATCTGTGACTTTCATTGTCAATGAACTAAAAGAAACGATCGGTAGGGCTTCATTGACAGAAATGTAATCCGCTTCTTTGACGGGCGGTCGCTGGGGAATCCCTTGTTGGGCATTTGCTTTCGTGACCTGGGAAATGATGGCTAAAAAAAGGAAGGAGCTGAATGTTAAAAGGTCTTTCGGGAATGCAGGCCTTGATCTGATTTTTGATTTTGCCGTGGACGCTGATTTCATTTTTTTGTTTTTTACAATTAACAGGACAAAGATTGTCCGTTAAAAAATGAAACCATTTCACATTTGTGAAAAAATGGTCAGCGGATGTTTTTTCTTATCCTGCTCAAAGATTGCTGGGCTATGCCCAAATAGGATGCAACGTATGCCAGGGGAACACGGTTTACCATCGTGGGAAACTGTTTCATAAATTCTGCATAGCGGGTGCTTGCGTCCTGTGCTACCAATGGACTTCTTTTTTCCAATTTTTCGTTGTTGTTTTTTGCCGTGATTTTTTGCAAAATATCATTCCATCCTTCAACAGTATTGGAAATGTCTTCCAGGTCTTGTTTTGATAACACCAGTAGTTTACAAGTGGTGATGGCCTGAATCGGAGGAACGTTATTGCCAAACTTTTCCCAGTCCAGAATTAAATGGTTTTCGTCAATGAAATACCTTGTTTTTTCCTCTCCATCATCATCATGTTTATATGTTCTTAATACGCCTTCTAAAACATAGCCGATTTGTTTAGGGATTCTTCCTGCTTTCCAAAAATATTCGTTTTTATGAAGTTCCAGCTCTGTAGCCTTGCTTATAATAAAGTCAATCTGCTGTTGGTTTAAATAACCAAACTGCAGGATGTATTCTATAAATTCTTTCATTCGGCAAAGTTAGAAAATGTTGCCTATTGACTGTATGTCTGAATGATTGTCTGTTATGATATTTTCAAATAAAAGCCGGAAAGTTCTTTCCGGCTTTACGCATTTTTAAAGTGTCAATCTGGTGAGTTCGTTTAGCCTCAATACTAACTTAAATCGTTCTGCCCCTGCATTTTCTAATTATCAGATGTTCGACCCGAATCTCTCAAACCTCTCAATCCCTTGCAAACAGCAGCATTGTTATGACGGCTATTTATGAACTATTTTTTCTGTATTTAACGGAAGTTTCAGGACGGTAATAACATGCCATAGTGCAATCAATGCACAACAAATGCCCACGACAAAGAACCAGGGTCTCGCAAAATATGCAGGATCTGCGGTTGTGTACATTCCCAATCCCTGCGGTAAGAATGTGGCAATGGTTCCCAGTAAGATAAATATCGCCAGTCCGAGAGAGCCCTTTCTTCTGACCCTGTTCTTTTTCATCTGCAATGCCGGGCCTATTGCCATAATAGTATTAGTGGAAATGAATACGATAAACATTATTTTATCAGCCATAAAGTTTCGCGCACAGGAGATTATTGCAAAAGAAACTACTGTCATTACTGCCAGCCATTGTACCGACTGTTTTGCGGTTACAGGCTTGTCATAATATACGCCAAAAGCTTCTTGCCTTTCATATTTTACTGTCCAATACAGTGCAACTATCTCAAAAATGTTGAAAGCTGCCATACCGAACCACATCACCTGGAAAACGATAGAATCATATTCCTGAAACCACTGGCGGAACAGTAAAACAAACATAAAGTCGTGAGCCAGATAATACGCATGCATATAGGCGGGGAAAGGGGATATTTTATCCCTTTTTGTCATTACAAAGCAGTATACATACTGTACGAAACCAAAGCCCATCGCAAATATCATCAACGGAATCATGGTTCCGGGCTCGTTAATAAATTTTTGTATGACTGCATCCGCATTGTAGGAAAAGCTGTCCATGTTATCTGCTTTTTGCTTTGTTAAAATAAAATGCAAACTTATCCGATCAGCAGGAGAAAGTGTTTGCTGAGAAGTCTTTTCGGATTCCCTGTAACGTCCGATCTGTAGCGCAACCCCTAACCAGGGGTGAATAACCGCAGGTTTCTGCTGAAATGTTTCATAGGTTTCACAGGTTAGGCAGGCTGAATTTATCACCCCTTATTAATAACAGCATAGTTATTCAGCAGCTCCCAACTAACCAAATCTGCCAGTTATACACAGCCGGCATTCGATGGCTGATGATCAATTGCCTTTGGCGGATTTGTGCCCGTTTAGCGGAGCCCCTGCGTCTTATTGATCGGGTTAGCATTTTTTAGAGGATCATCTCCGGGGGCTGGCTTACGGTCAACGGCCATCGAACAATGATAACGCTCTAACCAGGAAGATGCGTTAACTATAGTAAATTTCAGAAGGGGAGTGGCCAAACTCTTTTTTGTAAGCGGTGCAGAAATGTGAAAAGCTTTTAAATCCCACTTCCATATAAACTTCCGAAGGCTTAAACACTTTATTTTTCATTAGCCTTTGTGAATCTTTAAGTCTCATTTTAATGATCCATCTATTGGGGGTTGTATTGAAGATCTTAAAAAAGTCACGTTTAAAAACGGTCAGGCTTCGTCCTGCCTTGCAGGCTAATTCATCAATACTTAGCTCTCCTTTATAGTTTTGATTCATAAAGTCATATAGATCGATCGGCGGCAATGTTGAATAGTCGGACAAAATAGGGTACAATTCCGGCTTTAGCTGAAGAAGGATAGAAATGGCCTCTTTCAATTTCGATTCCACTACGGGCATAATGGGCTTTTCATCAGATTTGAAATAGATTTCCAAAGACCTGAAAAGCGCTATCAAAAATGGATGCTGATCTATTTTAAAAATACAGTAAGCCTGTAATTGCTTTTGTGAAATGACATTTTCATTGGCAGAAAAAATAATTTCTTTCAATAGCTTCTTTAAAATATAAGGGGTAAAGATGAAGAATATCGCATTGAAGCATTGGTCATTTTCGGAATCCGATTGTTTGATCGTTTGTATCAGGTGATTGCGCTCTATGAAAAAACAGTCTCCTCTGTGAAATGTTATTTTGTTGTCGTCATACAAAACAACCATTTCTCCGGAAATAATATACACAAGCATATGTTCCCTGACCATGTCGTCGTGAATTTTATGGTGCGGGTCGATATAACAATTGTATATCAATTCTTGAAAATCGGATAATTCTATTCCAGGTCCCTTGTTCATCTTTTTTGTTGTAAAACTTGCGATAAAAAGGAAGTGCTTTCCGTCGCCAGATAACCATAGTTCAAACTTAACATAAATTACGATATTTTTTTAACTGACCGCGTGCCAGCAGTATCCAAAATCTGTTAAACCCCTCAAACCTCTTAAACCGGTCAAACCCCAACGCTCTTCTTTTCCGTTTATGCCGCCAGTGAGTTAAATTTGTGAATAACAGCGATTTTTTTTGGAACCAATCCTTTCACAGGCTTCTATTGAGCCGTTGCTCAATTATTTTGACCGTCTTATTCCCCTGAATAAAGAGGAAAGGGAATTTGTTATCTCTAAGTTTCATTCCCGCCTTTATCATAAGCGCCAGTATGTTTTGCAGGAAGGCGATGTATGCACTCAATTTAATTTTGTTGTCCGGGGATGTTTGAGAATGTATAAAATAGACGAAAAAGGTGGTACGCATATTCTTCAGTTTGCTTCTGAAAATTACTGGATCAATGACCTGGGAAGCTTTCATGGTATGAAGCCATCTGCATTGAACATTGATGCATTGGAAGATACTTTTGTACTACAGATAAGCAGGGAAGATCTTATTTCCATCTATACAAATGCGCCGAAGTTCGACCGGATATTCAGAGTGCTGATAGAAAACAGCTATGTGCGCTTGCAGGAACGATTGCTTCAAAGCATCAGTGCTGCCGCAGAAGTACGGTATCAATCCTTTCTTGAGCAATACCCTCAATTGGCAAACCGTCTTTCTCAGATACAAATAGCCTCGTTCATCGGGATCAACCCGGAATCCCTTAGCCGACTGCGAAATAAACTGCAGAAAACCTTAAAACAGGAAAAATCCTAACATAGGTCAATACTATTTCTTACCACAGGTCATTGGACCGCACGGAGAAATCGTCGGAGCTTTGCCTTATCAATTTAACGACGTAAAAAGAAATAGATATGACACAAAAACCTACAGTAGCAGTTATCGGTCTTGGAAATATCGGAACTGCAGTTGCTACAAATCTCGTAAAGGGTAATCGTGCGGTAATCCTGGCCAACAAAACCCCGGAAAAAGCAAAGCAACTTGCCGCAAAATTGGGCTCAAATGCGCAACCTGCGGAAGTTGCGGAAGCTATAAAAAAAGCAGATATTGTTATTCTTGCAGTTTGGTTTGATACTATTAAAGAGTTGTTCAAAACCTACGCCGGCGAACTCCAGGGTAAGATCATTATTGATCCCTCAAATCCCATCGCACCGGATGAAAAAGGTGGGTTTAAAAAAAATATCGGCAAAGATGAGTCTGCAGGTGAAATACTGCTTTCGCTGCTGCCAAAAGATGCACATCTTGTAAAGGCACTCGGATCACTTGGCGCCGCTTCGCTTTCCAATAGTGCTTTTCAACAACCAGACAAGGCGGTGCTTTTCTATGCAACAAACGATAGGGCTGTAACCGGTTCAATCGAAGAATTAATTCATGACATCGGTTTCGAACCAGTTAAGCTGGGCGGTATCGGCCGATCCATCAGAATGGAGGTATTTGGCGACCTGCATGAATTCGGTGCACTGGGCAAAACCATTACCCTGAAAGAAGCTGAGGGGAAAATTTAGACACCACCATCGATAAGAGTTCGTTGTTTAACTGGTTGAAGAGGTTCAGTCAGAAAGCTGGCAGTTTGCTGCAAGCTGTTTGAACAGGTCAGCACAAAAGCCTGCAGCAGATATCGGTCCTCCTGCGTTATTATTAAAATGATCGGACAAACGCAGCCAACCTAACCTGTCATATCTCTCAAACGTTTCACCAGAAACCTGCAGTTATTCAGCAACTCCTGTTTGGCAAACCCCGTTTATTCATCCTCAATCAACACAAAAATGAGAAACACCTTCCTTTTCGCAATGCTAAGTCTTGCATTGGTTTCAGGCAACGTTGTGCTCGCACAGTCTCCCGTAGAGTATCTCACTAAGGAATGGGAAAGAGCAAAGGCTTATACCAAAGAGTATCTTGATGCTATGCCCGATTCCGCATATGGGCTGAAGCCAACACCGGAGATGCGTTCATTTGCTGATCAGATGCTTCATCTGACAGGTTCTAATTACACGGTACCCCCTAAATAAATCCGCCTGTCGGGCAAAACTGCTATCGGAATCAACCCCGGCCGATTCCCTTAATGACTTTGCACTGCCACCAGATCCACGATCTTCGCCGCACCTCCTTCCTTCTTTGCCCTTGCATTCAATATCGTAATCTCCCATTCTATTCCGATCGACAATACATAACTCAACCCCGCAACTGCTGGTTTTTTCTCGGGAACCGGCAACACCAGCTTAAAACTTTTCCCATCATACGTTTCCGTAGAAAGCAACCAGTCTGTTGTTGCAACAGCAGTTCCCGGATTTAACCACTCATCTTTTTTCTGCGTCTCAAACAGCTGATCTGCAACAAGCCCCAGTCCAATGATTACCCGATACCGCGGAACAGGCCACGGGAGGAACAAGCTTATTCCCGGTAGCAGTGGTGGCAGCTGAACGTTGGCTATCCCACTCACAGGGTCGATCGAATAATGCAACGGATGCCGGATGATGCTATCGAAGATGTTATTCTTATTCAGGTTGAATCCTGCGAAATAGGAGGTATGCCGGGAGATCAGCAAACTTCGTTCCCCCCGCGCACCTGCCGGATCCAGTAGCTGCGGCTTTCTTGCAACGCCATTAAGCTTGGGTGTGAAATTATGATCTGACAGATGCTTGATGTCCTTGATCGCAAGACGGATCGCTTTTACTGCACTGGAGCGCAGGCTGAACTCGCTCACAGTTTCCTGTACCCGCGGTGCCAGGTCTTTCTTCTTCTTTTTTCGCCCTCCCTGGTGCCTGGCCCTGACAAAAACCTTATCAGACCCTTTCTTCCGGTAAAAAGTGTAGCCGCCCACCGGGCCATTAAATTTAAAGTCATCACCAAGTGTTGCCATAACGTTGAATTTTAAAGAATTAAGGTGTGTCGCAGCAAAGCGATTCCGCCATACCTGCAAATATTATACATATTATATTTGTTCTATACAAATATCGGACCCATATAAAATCCATATATAATTAAATATGGGTTTTATATAGGTATCATATGGGCATTATATGGAAAATATATGGGTAAATAATGCAAAAGCGATACTTCAGTATTGCTTGTGGCCCGCTTTAATATGCTGATAATTATATATGGATAGATTAAAGGCTGAATATTAGCTGCTGCTTAGGAGTTGCTGAAAAACTAACTACGGCTTTGGCTTACAGGGTTAATAAATTTGGACCATTTAACGGATTTGGGGCGTTTCGTTGCAGCCTGTTAGTGGCAGTTTTGCTGCAAGACTTATGCGCTGATCATCACAAAAAGCCTGCAGCAAACATCGCGGCTCCTGTCCTTTTTCAAACAGATCAGTGCCCGGCATCTGCTAATCTTTTGAAATCTGGCAAAACTTTCCATTTTTATAAATCCCTATTAGCAAGCCTACGGGGAAGAGCGTCAATTCTCACAGTATTGACAATCGTCTTTGAATCAACTAAATTCACTATTATTTCAGCGTCTTAGTTATTGATCGGCAATTACCAAAAAGCATTACAATGAAAATTCCAATCATAGAAGGAATCATCGACAGACGTGTTCTGATCAACTTCACTGTTGATCCCGGAGTGATCGGAAAGATTGTTCCCGGACCTTTCAGACCCAAGATCTATAGAGGCAGGGCGATTGTTGGGATCTGCCTGATCAGACTTAAGCAAATCCGTCCGAAAGGGCTTCCAGCTATAATGGGTATTTCGTCCGAAAACGGCGCCCACCGGATTGCAGTTGAGTGGACTGAAAATGGAGAAGTCAAGGAGGGCGTTTTTATTCCCCGGCGCGACACGTCTTCATGGGTGAATCGTTTTGCCGGTGGCCGTTTTTTTCCGGGGCGACATTTTCGTGCAAAATTTGATGTAAAAGAAGATAATGGGCATTACCATATTGCTTTTAACAGTGCAGATGGAATAAGTATTTCCATTGATGGAAGCAAGGCTGAGAATCTTGATCCTAATTCAATTTTTCAAAACCTGGAAGAAGCATCCAGATTTTTTGAAAGTGGTGCGGTAGGGTTCTCCCCCGGTGAAGGAAAATTCGATGGGCTCGAACTCAAAACTTTCAACTGGAAAGTAGAACCGCTTGATGTGACAGCTGTTCATTCCAGTTTTTTTGAAAATGAAGATATCTTTCCGAAAGATTCAGTGCAGTTTGACAATGCACTTTTGATGACACAAATGAAACATGAATGGCATTCGGTTGAACAGAAATGCTGAAATCGTCGCAGGAGTATTCAGTCTCATAAAGATGTTAATCGTTGCAATAGCTTACCATTGTTCAATGGCTTAAGACCAATGGCCCGAAAAGAGCGGTAAGGTATCACTGTAAGCATAGAATGTTATTCTGGCAAAACATTGAAATTATGAATGAGCAAATCAAGCGAATAAAGGAGAAAATCACATTACTCCGGCGGTTGGATAAGGGTTATACTGTGTTCGGCTCTCAAAAACATCGATATTTAATAAATGCGACAGTATCGGTGGGCTCAATCCGGGAATTTGAAGAAAAGCATAGAGTGACTTTACCAGAAGGATATACGAGGTTTTTGACAGAGATCGGCAACGGAGGTGCCGGCCCATTCTATGGCTTAGAACAAATACAGGACTCCTTATGTTGCGACCTCGATTATAAGCAAAAGAGTGACCTACTAAATCCGGGTCAGCCTTTTCTGCATACAGAGTCCTGGAATATGATATTTGAGTCTTCTGTTGATGAAGAGGAAGATGAGTATGAAAATGAAAGGGAAAAATTTGAAGAAAAATATTTTGACAAAGAACATATGAATGGCGTTCTCGCTATTTGTAATTATGGCTGCGCAATTAGTCTGAATTTAGTAGTAAAAGGACAAGAGTACGGCAAAATGTGGACGGATGACAGGGGGAGTGATAACGGAATTCACCCTTCTTACGAACTTGGTAACAAAGGGTCGATAGGGTTTCTCGAATGGTATGAGTTGTGGCTTGATAATTCCCTGGAAGAAGTCAATGAACAGTTATCATTGTCGCTTCAGAGAGACAAAAATATTGCCGGGAATCAAAAGTCGTGGTGGAAGTTTTGGTAAGGGACTGATAAGATCTTTGAATACGAAAGGAAGCAATTTAGAAACAGGGTCGCCATTTCAGATGGGGCCCGGCTCTTATTTACCGCATATCAATTCTGAAATGATCAAATACATTTATGAACATAAAAACTGGACGGCCTTTACATGGCAAGACAGGATCATAAGTGTTGTATTTGGGGAGGTTCGCCAGATGCAGGGAGAGATCATTGGGCAAATGGATATGCCGGGGTTTTCTGAAAGGACGAAGCCACGCTTACGGCGTTGACGTTAGATGTGGTAAAGGCATCCGAGATAGAAGGGGAAAAGGTTAATTATGACGAAGTACGCTCACTATAGCAAGACGTTTTGGCATTAATGCCGCAGGCCTTGACTACGAACTGACTGATTTTAAATTGGAGTAAGCTTTACGCTTGACAGAAATCCGGCGGATAGAATTGATGTGTATAAAATTTACAGATTTTTTGGTTTGATGATCATTGTTTCACCTGGAACCTGTGGCCAGCGTGTTTTCAAAACTCTGCGTAAATCATTTGCGTTTGTCGATCCTCTCTGCAAAAAGATGCTCTCGTCATAGAAGTTTTCGATGAGGGGCGTAAAGGAGGTGAAGGGCTTTTATTATGAAAACTTCTGTATCACTGAGGAAGAATTTAGGAATTGTCAGGAAGGACAGAATCCCAATCTATAACGAGCATAAAGCGCCGGCTTCAGCGCCGTTTGGAGAATGGCATGGATATGTGTGAAGCCGGAATAGTCCAGGTCTGGAGAAACCAACAACAGGTATGTGGACGTTAGATGGAGTTGAATACCGAGTCAGCACGGTGATAAATGACGAACTTGTTCAAGTGTCAAAATGTTCACCGGACCCTCAATCCGCCCCTGGAAAGATTGTTAAACTAATGGAGCAGTTGGCAGATTGTATTCTTAATAAATCTGGATCTTCGATTGAAGACATAATTGATTCCTCAACAATTCTATGATCGGGAAAAATATACAACTCACTGGAAATTTAGTTGTTGCGGTCAGCGGGTAAAATCCTGCCAAAGCATTTGCATTAAGTTTAAACAAATAGACAGACTTGTCTGTTTATTTCCTTTACCTTCGCAAACGCCTCCGTTCAAAAAATCAACATGAAGAAAGATCCGGTACTCAATAAAAATTCTGCTAAGCTTCTTGCATTCGGCCTTATCCCGTTGTCGGGCTTTGCGCTGGATGTGTATATACCGTCACTTCCGGATATTGCAGAAAAGCTGCATTCCACACCGGCAGCGATCCAGTTGACCTTATCGGTCTTCCTGATCAGCCTCGGGATCTGGCAGCTTTTCATTGGAAGTATCCTGGACAGTTTTGGGAGATATGTACCCACTATTGCCGGGCTGGCATTGTTCAGCACCGCCAGTTTTGTGATTGCCTTATCAGACAGCCTGATGGTGATCTATGTTATGCGGGCAATTCAGGGAATTGCTGTTGCAACCATCATTGTCAGCAAGCGGGCAGTGTTTGTAGATCTGTATCATGGTGAAGAGCTGAAACGTTATACAAGTATGTTCTCAGTGATATGGGCAGCTGCGCCGATCATTGCGCCGTTTGTTGGCGGTTTTCTGCAGGTGCATTTCGGATGGCGCTCAAACTTCTATTTCCTTGGCGGGCTTGGGTTGATGTTCCTGGTACTGGAGTTATTGCTGGACGGAGAAACATTGCGGGAAAAACATCCGTTCAATTTCAGGGCAATCGCCGGTGCGTATAAGACGATGATCAGCGCAAAAGATTTTTCCATGGGCATCATCATCCTGGGTTGTTGTTATACGATGATCATGGTGTATGCGATGACGAGCCCCTTCCTGATAGAGAAGGTAATGGGTTATTCTCCTTCTGTTACCGGTAATGCAGCGCTGGTATCGGGCCTCGCAGTAATGACGGGTGGATTGATCTCAAGAAAGATGATCGGAAAGCCGTTCTTTAAAAAAGTACTGGCCGCAGCCATACTGATGTCTTTATCCGGACTGGTCATCATGAGTATTGCTGCGGGTAATGCAAGTTTGTATACACTGCTTGCTTATGTGATAACGATACATCTGGGAGGTGGCTTTGTGTTCAATTCAGTTTTCTCTTATGTGCTTACACGATTTACGAGCATGGGAGGAAAAGCAGGTGGTCTTGCCGGTGGTACTTATATCATTATCACCTCAGCCATCAGTCAGAGCGTGGTAAGTATGTTCAATATCAAAACACAGGTTGGATTAGGCATCTCTTATCTGGTGCTGACCATTTTGTTCTTTGTTATCTTCATTTCCACTAAATGGGTGGCTGCAAAAAGCAAAGACAGGCAGTACAAAGAAGAGGAGGTAGCTGTTGCGCAACCGGCGATCGATTAAATTGAATCATTTGTTGAATCTTTATGACAATATAAAATGAAAAGCAGCACAGTAAAAGATCTGATCATGGATACAGCATCGAGGCTGTTTTATGATCAGGGATATAATAATACAGGCATCAATCAGATCATTGAAGAGGCAGGTATTGCAAAAGCTTCCTTATATCAGCATTTCAAATCAAAAGAAGATCTGCTGATGGAATACCTGGAACTGGCAGGCATCAGGATGTATGACCGGTTTCTGACCGCCAGTGAAAGACAGGCCGCGCCTGTAGACAAGATAGCCGCCATATTTGACGAGCTGACGTTGATGATCCAGCGGAAGGGATACAATGGCTGCCGGTTTTTGAATATCATCGCGGAGGTGCCGCTGTCGGGCAGCGGACGCATAAAAGAACAGGTAAAGGCGCAGAAGGAAGGCATCAGGGAATTATTGAAAGAGGTGGTAAAGCCTTTACAAAAAGAATCACTGGCAGACGAATTGTATCTGCTTTTTGAAGCGGTACTTATCAGCAGTAAAGTGCATGGGGAAGTGTGGCCGGTGGATGTAGCGAAGAGGGCGGCGGGGAAGTTGTTACGCGGTTCCGGTGTGTGAGACACACACCGGGGCCACGCACCAGGGGCCACACACCGGGGGCGGTTCCGGTGTGTGAGACACACACCAGGGCCACGCACCGGGGCCACGCACTGGGGCCACGCACCGGGGCCACACAGTTCCGGTGTGTGAGACACGCACCGGGGTCACACAACGGGGCGTTAGGGCGCTTTATCGCGCTTTTTACGGGAGGCCTTGAAGCGATAGCCAATATTGAAGAACATGTTCCAGCTGAAACGTTGCACATTCTTTACAAGGAGCCGGCTGCTGAGATTGTCGGCAACGGTGCAGACATACATGTAATATTTATCGCCATTATAGCCCGCGTTGATGACACCCTTTACCTGTGTAACTGCGCGATAGGAGGGAGAGCCGGTGGTGTTCTCTCTTAGCATGCCTGCACCGATGTATGCAACGGGAGCGATCAGCCATTTCTTCTTTACAAAGTTGTAGGCATAACCGCCTTTAACAATAAGAGAAAGCCATTCAGGGTTGCTTGCGAGCAGGTCATAGGTCTGGGGATCGCGGATCAGGTCTCTTGAAGGGGATGGCCATTTCGTTTTATCCCACATCGCCGTGGCAGTTATGATCGGCGAGCCTACGGAACGCTGTTGCTTTTCAGAAAAGGCATTGGCTGATTTGGGAGAATATTGTGTGGGGTTGAAGTAATACAGGACTTCCATGCCTGCGTTCATAAAACGGAGGCCCTGGAACTGATCAAAAGATCCGCGGTCATGTTTTGGCACCAGCAGGCCGTTGTAGTAGCTGAAGAATGGTTGGTAGATCATTTTCCGGTTGCCCAGCCTGAGTTTTACCTGCCGGTATTTGAAGCGGGCATTATTGTCCAGTTTCGTACCCGGTATGTTGAAGCTGTATTCTACGTAAAGCCATTTGTAACTGATGACCGCTCCCAGATAAGCGCAGCTGTTCAGTCTTAACTGGTAATTGCTTTCCCTTGTGTTGTTATTGCGGAACCTGTATGCTGAACCATAGAGGCCGCTGTAGAGTTCTACGTAATTGGTTTTTGCGAACGGCTTTATATAATTGGAGTCTGCCACGGGTGATTGCGCGGATAGTTGCTTCAGCAGGAAACAGGTGGAGATCAGTAAGGCAAGATTCTTCGGCATCAGGCAGACAAGCTATGTTGGACATGCGATGTCCGATGGTCGTCAATACATCGGGATCCGCATTTCATTGATTTAAAATACACGGTTTTTGATCAGATAAGAAAACCTGCACTGAAAAACAGTGCGATGCTCAAAATATCACATTTTCGGTTGAGATCGACCAGCTGCCTGTATTTATTTCAATTCCGAGGTCTCCTTTGTCCCAGCCGCAGTAGCCGAGGAAGAGCCTGATATCATGGGTTGTCAGTGAACCGCGGCTTATGTGCTCTATTGCTTCACTAAAATTACCTCCGAGAAAGATATTGCCGGTTACAGGCTTTCCTTCTGTGATAAGATCGGGGCGGCGATGGATGAAATAGAGATGTTCCTGGTCAACGGGGCCACCTGTGTAGAGAGGGAATGGCTTGCTGGTTGCAAAGGCTGTCAGGTCATTCAGGTTCCGGCTGAACCGTTTATTTAAAATGAATCCGGTCTCACCTTTGTCGTTTGATTCAACAATAAGGATAACGGCATTGCCGAAGATAGAATCGTCGTTATCGTCAGGGTTGCGGAGAAACGTTCCCGTGTACATGGCTGCGTTATTTGATAAATAAAGATACGCAGGACATTATACAATATCATTGGGGTAAACTATCACTTATACACTTCGACGGAGAAATGAAAATCCTCTGTTATTCCAGCCTGCCCCGGACGTTGATCAGTGGCCCGGGAGGATGGGATAGTTTTCTCCCTTTTTATATCTGAAGGTTGATGGCCCGTTTAAGATCGCCCCTCCGGAGCGGGTCCGGAGCGGGCGGGGCAGTGAATTTTTTCTACACTTTCGAATAAAATAACTGGCAGTTTAAACTTGCTATGACCTGGAACTAACATCCGGTAACTAATGATTAGTCGATCTGTCGGGTTCGCGGTTACTCCTTATCCGCTACACACCTGAATCCGATCGTTCCCGCGCGGTCCAGTCCCGGTGACATCAATAGGTATTTTCCATATTTATCCAATTCGTATGCCTGCGGAAAATACCATCTGGATGTTTTTGCCTGGTAATAGCTTCCGCCTTTGATCACGGCGGCGCGTGTATGTTCATCAAGATATTCATCTGTCCATTGCCAGATATTTCCAGTCATGTCCATTACACCAAAGGTGCTTGCGCCTTGCGGAAATGCGTCTACGGCGGTTGGCATACGCATGTTGCGGCTGCTGTCAACCGGCGGGCGGCGTGTGCTGTCTGCCGATCCCCAGGGGTATAACCGGCCATCGGTACCCTGTGCAGCATACTGCCATTCCCACTCATGTGGTAAACGTTTGCCGGCCCATACGGCATAAGCTCTTGCATCTTCAATGGAAACCCAGGTGACAGGTTGCTTTGCTGCGCCTTCGGGGTATTTGCCATTGCTCCATGACTTCAGGAAATTATAATCATCCTTCGGATGATATCTGGTTGCGTCGATGAATTTTTTAAACTGTTCGTTGGTAACAGGAAATCGATCGATATAAAAAGAGGGAATATCCATCACATGTGTTTGTGACCGTGATGCATGTTGTTCCCAGGGATGTTGAATGCCTAAAGCTGTTGGCAATTCCTTTCCTTCGATCATCACACCAACGGATTCGAATGAGTAGTTTTTCGCGGCGGGGATCTCAATCATTCCATCCGGCGCCTTTGATACAATCTTCGTTTTGGATAATGGGAATTGCTGCTGGGGGATTTCTTTCCATGTTGCGCTGTAACTACTCAGCGGTTTTGCAGACAGTGCTGCCATTGTTGACAAAAACGATCTGAACGCTTTGGATTCGCTTCCTTTCTTTAAGATGGCGATGGCGCCATAGCCCCTTGCTTCAATAGAAAGCCCGATCACGGCATCACTGCCGTTTCTTTTTGGTGTGATCGCTTTTCCATTCCAGAGATCGTAATACACATGCTGGTCATTGAATGGAAGTTTGATCATTTCACCTTTTACATCGTGGAGGCTATCCCTGTTTACGAACGTATAAACAGTCGCCGATGTTCCCGGAAATAATGATGCATATACATTTGGTTGAAGCAGTGGAACGTGCGGAGTCCAACCTGCGGCGGTCCATGCATCAGGGAATTGCTGATAGATGGTTCTGATGCGACGGATGGCTTCAGCATGTCTGTCAGGCACCTGGTTCCAGATGCCCCAGATATTTTCCCATGTGTTATAGCCGATGCCGTTAAAGAAGGCATATTGCAGATCATCCGTCTTATCCATAGCCCAGCGATTGGTGATATGCACCTGGTGGCGTGGTTCAAGCCATTTGTAAATGCTTACACCCGGCTGGTGTTCGTAGTTCCAGAAATAGCCCCAGCTCATGGTGTTCCACTCTGCCATCTTTAAGGTCTGCAGGCTAAGCTCAGGTTGCAATGCAAGCACATACCCAAGACTGTCAAATGCATCTTTATAATCTTCCGTTACTCCGGGCATGGTATCACCATTCAATCCATCCGCACCGATCTCTTTCATCGCTTTCACCAATGCCGCAGCCATCGCTGCATTGAGCGGCTGCGTGCCATGATCCCAGATCATGATCGGGAAAAATACACGCACATTTCTTTTATGAAATTGTGCGATCATTTCCTTCACGCCATTATAGCCACCCGGCATGCCGGCAAGATAATCAAGCTGATTACGGTCATCGATCCCGATGTTGGGATAGGTTGGCCAGATCAATACAGCCTCGAGCCCTCCATAGCGTTTGCTTACATCATTCAGAAAGCGGTCAACGGTGTATTGGTGTTTTTGCGGATCGTAGAGGTATCTGTCGTGAGACATTACCTGTGCGTAAGTGTATACATTTCTTGTCCAGGCAAGTTCTTTCAGGTCATAGAGTCTTGTAGAGAATGAAAGCGTATCACGAAGTTTTGTCCGCCAGCTGTTCATACTGTTCAGCCAGGTTTGATGATTGCCGGAAGGGCCTGCGAATAATTCGCGAAGTTGTCCTTGCGTGGGTTGGGAGGCTAGCTGGGGGTTGGGTTTGCGTGGTCCCATTTGGGCGAAGGTGGCGCTGGAAAGGAGGAGGGAGAGTATGAACCCGGAAGTGTTTTTCATGTGTTTGAGTTTGGTTGTGGGGTTGTTCCGGTGTGTGAGGACACGCACCGGGGCGTAATGGTTGTTCCGGTGTGTGAGGACACGCACCGGGGCGTAATGGTTGTTCCGGTGTGTGAGGACACGCACCGGGGCGTAGGTTGTTTCGGTGCGTGAGGACATGCACCGGGGCGTAATGGTTGTTCCGGTGTGTGAGGACACGCACCGGGGCGTAATGGTTGTTCCGGTGTGTGAGGACACGCACCGGGGCGTAGGTTGTTCCGGTGCGTGAGGACATGCACGGGTGCGTAGGGTTGTTCCGGTGCGTGTCCTCACGCACCGGGGGCGCACCTTACTTCAATGAAACAGATGCCGGTTTATCTCCGTACACTACATACTCATCTGCCTTCAGGTCATAATTCGCATCTGGATTGGTGATCACCACCTTTACGGTGTGTTTACCTGCTGGTAATCCTAATTTCCAGAACAATTCATGTCTTCTTGAGCGGAATGCCGTTGGCAGTTTTGCTGTTTCCACTTTTTGTCCATCGATGTATAACTCGCCTTCGAACTCAGTATCCTGGCCGCCTTCGCGTTGTTTCTTTGCTACCCGTCCGAGCAATGCGAAACCGGTTCCTTCAAATTCAAAGGAGAATCCGTTCAGCTCTTTGTTTCTTACGGAAATTTTTGAAAGCGGATATACGCCTGGAAAGCTTTCTTCAAAACGAACTGTTTTAGGAGACTGGGTTTTGATCACTACATCATTGCTTTCTACATTTCCGCCATTGCGTTTGATCATTTCCAGCGCATGTTTGTAACTCAGTTCATACACTTTATTTAAAGAGATAGTGGTATAACTGAAATTCATATCCTCGATCTCTTTCAAACCCAGTTTCCATTTTGCAGGAATTTTATTGTAGCCGAGAATGGTTCCCAATACACCACCTGCGGTGGAAGGATTGCAATCGGCATCCTGACCGGCACGCGTGGAAATATCCAGTGTTGTGGAATAATCGCCATTGCCATACAGCAACCCCAGTACAACGTAAGCGGCATTGATCTTTGCGTCGATATTAAAGGGGACGAATACTCCCTGCGGGCAGACCATATCATTTGCCCACTTCTTCTGCAATTCAAACCAGGTGGAATGCCAGTCGGGATATTGTTTATGCCATCTGATCACGTCGGCGATGCATTGGTAGAATTCACTTTTTGGAGGGATCGTTTTCAATGCTTCTTTTACAACGTAGGAAACGTCTGATGAGGTGAATGCAATGCTGTACATGGCGCCGACAAATACGCCGCCGTACCAGCCATCGCCATAGTTCATGATATGCCCGATCTTGTCATTCAGCTCAGAAGCGGCATTGGGCATGCCGGGGTGCATCAGTCCGGAATAGTCAGCTTCAATCTGGTAGTCGATCGCATCAGCCTGCAGGTTATTCTTTGGTTCACCGGAAGCCGGTGCTTTTATTCCCTGGAGGATATTATAGCGGGCGGCCTGATTGGCAAACCAAAGGTCATAGCCGGCACGCGCAAATGAATTGGCGAATGAATCGATAGGTGCGTCAAAGCCCACACGTTCTAATATGTCCACGAATGTCAGGTCCATATAAATATCATCATACAAGCCTGGCGTTTCCGTCATTGTCTTTTTCAGATAGCCATCATACCATGTGAGTGGCTGATTGGCTTGTATAAATGTGCCGTTGTACCTGAATTCATAAGGTCCGCCGAATGTAACGCCGATCGTTTGACCAGCCCAGCCACCACGGATCTTATCCTGTAAGGTTTCTTTGCTCATGCGGATAGTTCCCGCAGCGGATTTGGTTTGTGCCTGTGCCAGCAATGCTCCGCAGATGCATGCTGTTGTAAGAATTTGCCTGATCATTGAATAGATTTATGGGTTAATAACCTGGATTCTGGTTAAGATTTGGATTTACATTGAGTGCCTGCGTTGGCAATGGATACAATTCATCTTTTGCTGTGCCGGCTGTTTTTTCAAACCATGCTTCATTCCACTTATTAAAACGGATCAGATCCTGGCGGCGGTGATATTCCCAGGTGAACTCCCGACCGAGCTCAGCAAGCAGCGCATCCATCGTTAATGTAGCGGTAGTGAAATCATGTGTGTTGTCTCCGAAGGCCCGGGCTCTTACCTGATTCACCAGGTCAACAGCGGTTTGATTGGCAATGCCACCATTCTTGCGCATGATTGCTTCTGCTTTTGTGGTCAGAGCATCTGCGTACCGGAAAACCACCCAGTCATTGCTCATGCTTTCATTATCCTTCAGGCCTGATTCGTATTCATATTTTTTGAAACGAACGCCATCATCCAGTAATGCGGGATCACTGGTGTTGTAAAGTGCTTTGATCTGCGGACGATAGGTCAGTTGTCTTGAAGCGGATAACATCAGCGGAGAGCCGGAAGCGCTGTACTGTGGTCCGACCATCCAGCTTTTGATGCGTTTATCAGCAGCGTCATAAGAATTGTAAAAGCTTTCCAGTGTTGCATAGCCATCCCAGGTGAAGGCGATCAATCCAAAGGTCTGCTGACTGAGCGTATGCAGGGTCCAGCAATGGATCTGGAGAATATTTCCCGGAGTTCTGGTTTTGTCATAAGGGACAACGAAGATGTTTTCTTTTGAGCCGGTATTGTTTGCCGTAAAGTTGGCAAAGTAGTCGCCCGACAATGAATAACCCGGCGTATTGATCACGGCATCCGCTGCCGCGATCGCTTCATCCCATTTTGCGGTGCCTTTCCATTTTTCCGCATTGAGATATAGCTTTGAAAGCATCATATTGGCCATTGCCTTTGTGCAGGTACGGCCATAGTTTGCAGTGGTGGGTGCATCATCCAGCAAGCCGATATTGTCTGTGATCTCTTTTACTACAAAATCCCAGACCTGTGCTCTTGTGCTTTGCGACGGAAGTGTTACATCTTTGAAATCTGTTGAGATCGGAACATTGCCAAACCAATCCAGGGCACGATAATAAAAGAATGCACGGGCCATTTTTACCTCGGCGAAGATCTTTGGTTTGCCGGAGAAGTCAACAGAAGATTGCTCCAGTTGATACAGGATCTGGTTGCACATGGAGATCCCATCGAAGCAGAAACTGTAACCACCGTTCATTACTGAAAGATTTGGATTGAACTGGTGCCGGTGCAATGCGATCCAGAGGCCATTGTCATACCAAAGGTTTGTTTCCCGGAAAGGGATGATACATTCATCCGTACCAACAAGATCAAGGCTGCCGGCGCCAAAGCGATCGGTGATCTTTCTTAGTTGGGCATAGATCCGTCCTACATTGGTCATTACTTCGGCTTCATTGCGGAAGAAGCCATCCGCGGGAATGGAAGAGTATACGTCTTCATCCAGCTTTGTGCAGGAAACGGCGCCGGCTGCAAATGCAAGCAGGAGGCTGAACCTTACAATAATATTTTTCATATCGAAGCTTTTTTCGTTTTAATAAATCAGAATGATACGTTCACGCCAATGGTGAATGTGCGGGTGCGTGGATAATAGTTGTATGCGTCGATACCGGGAGAAAGACCTGCAAGGCTCATTTCGGGATCAACACCTTTGTATTTGGTAATGGTCAGTAATTGCTGGCCTGTTGCATACACTCTCAATTTCTTGATCACGGAACTGCTGAAGCTGGTGGTATAACCGATCGAGATATTATCCAGTTTTACATAAGAAGCATCTTCAACAAACCGGGATGAGTATTCAGCCTTTCCCTTATAACCAGGATAATCAAGTGCGCTCAGCAAAATGTTCTTTCCTCCGAGGTAGCCAAAGTTTTCGTAATAAAGACGGTGAATGTTCAGCACATCATTTCCAAATGAACCACGGAGATTGAAAGAAAGGTCGAACTTCTTATAGAAGACCGAGTTGGCAAATGATAGCTGGAATTTCGGATAAGCATTCCCTGCCACCTGGCGATCGGCTTCAGTGATCACACCGTCTTTGTTTGTATCGGTGTATATGGGGAATCCGTTTGCATCAATGCCTTCGAAGATCAGTGTGGTAAAATTGCCTACAGGCTGACCTTCCAGCACCTGGTGTGTCCAGGTCTGCACATCTGCACCGATATAGCCTTGCTTCAGATCTGTGAGTTTGAAACCAGCATCATTGTTGGAGAATGATACAAGTTTGTTCCGGTTGCGGCTGAAGAGCAATGTTGTATTCCAGGTGAGATTGGCTGTTTTAACGGGGATTGCATTCAGCGTTACTTCTATACCGCTGTTGCGGATGGTGCCCACATTTGTATATAAAGAGTTATACAGGTTTGGAGGAACGGGAACGGAGTAAGTCCACAAGAGATCTTTTGTATTGCGGATATAATAGTCGATGCTGCCGGATAACCTGCCACGATAGAAACCGAAATCAGTACCGATATTCAACTCTTCTTTTTTCTCCCAGCGCAGATCCGGATTTGGATTGCTTGCAGGAGGATAGGTATTGATCCAGTTGCCATTGTACAGGAAGCGGCCACCAACCGCGAGCAGTTGCAATGAACGATAGTTGCCGATATCCTGGTTGCCTGTGATCCCAAAACCAGCGCGCAGTTTCAGGTCGGAGAGCCAGGAAACATTTTCGAGGAATGGTTCATTATTCAATCTCCAGCCAAGGCTCACCGCAGGGAAGTCACCCCATTTGTGGTTGGCGCCGAATCTTGAAGAACCTTCATGACGAAGTGAAACCTGCGCCATGTATTTTTCATCAAAGTTGTAGATCACTCTTCCGAAGAAGGCGATCAGCGTATTGGATTCTTTGAAACTTGACATTGTTGCCTGGCCGAGTGATAATGCACTGCCCGCACCAATGTTGTTGTATTGATAAAGATCTACATCGAAGTTGGCATTAGTTGCGCCGAATGTTTCGTTAATACCGTGCTGATAAGAGTAACCAACGATCGCCTGGATATCATGTTTGTTGAAACGTTTGCGATAGTCGGTACTTAATTCAAGCAGGTTGTTGTTTGTTGCGCCGGTGGCTATTGTTGCCGTACCATTGTTGCCGATCCCGATCGGGTAATACCTTGTCTGGTATCTTGTGTTCTTAAATTGGTCTCTCACCATTGATCCGAAAGCTGATACGTTCCATCCTTTCAGCAAAGCATAGGTGAGCTTTGCACTTCCGGTAAACGTTTTTTGTTTACCCTGGTTTACTTCTTCGTTCAGCATTGCTACCGGGTTGTAGTACTGGAATGGTCCTGTATTCCTGTAATAGCCGCCGGCGAGTGTGTTTGCGGGATCGTAAACCGGTTCGGTAGGATTGCGGCGGAATGCCTGTTGCATCACTTCCTGATCGGTGAAGTCGCGGTTTGTTTCTGCATACAAAAGGTTATAGTTGATGGTTAGTTTGTTATCGAATTCTTTTTGCGTTATGGAGACTTTTCCCTGCAGACGGTTGTTTGTATTATCTTTTATGATGCCTTGTGAACCGCGATAGTTGACGGCTGCGCGATAGTTGAAATGTTCTGTGCCGCCAGTGATCGCGAGATCATAATAATGATCGATCGGAGTTTGGGTGATCTCTTTGAACCAGTCGGTATTTGACTTGAAATCAAACTCTGCTTCACGGCCGGGATAGACCTGGTGGATTGCAGAGCGGAACTCATCAGCATTCAGGTTGCGCAGTTTCTTTGCAACGGTCTGAAAGGAAACATAGGAAGAGAATTCAATTCCATGCTGACCTGCTTTACCTTTTTTGGTAGTGATGATGATCACACCATTTGTACCGCGTGTGCCATAGATCGCGGCAGCAGAACCGTCTTTCAGTACGTCGATGGATTCGATCTCGTCAACGTTTACACTGTTGAGATCACCACCAAGAATTCCATCGATGACAAATAATGGGCCCTGACCACCAGATAGCGTTGTTAAGCCGCGGAGCTGGATATCAAATCCGCCATTCACATCGCCACCCGCAGGCCTGGAAATATTCAGACCTGCTACACGGCCTTGCAATAAACCGACAGGGCTGCCGATATTTCCTTTGTTGAAGTCTGCCGGTTTGAGTGTGGTGATTGCGCTGGTCACTTCTTTTTTGGTAGTGGTGCCATAACCAACCACCACCACTTCTTCCAGTTTGTTGAAAGAGATGACCATTTGTTGGTCGAGTGGCTGACCGGTGAATGCAGCTTCTTTTGTTTCAAAACCAACGGCGGTGAATACGATCACTTCGCCGGTTTTAGCGGGTATGGAGTAGTGTCCTTTTGCATCCGTGCTGGTGGAAAAGGAAGTTGTTTTGTTTTTTACGGTCACATCAGCAATGGGTTCACCTTTTTCATTGGTGATCACGCCGGATGCATTGGCTGTGTTCTGTGCATTGCTGAACAATGGCAGCAGCAATGCCATACAAGCCGAAAGAATGGCCATCCGCAATGGGGATGTCAGTCTTGACATTGGAAGGTTCATAAGCAATCGTTTTAGAAGATGAAGAGTTTGTGATTTTAGTTTTTGGGTTTAAAAGTTTAAAGGTTTAAACGGTTCAATGCTGGTGGAATCGTCTGGATGGAGGTGAACGTTAATCTTTTAAACTTTCGAACTTTTAAACCGGGCACTAAGCACCTGATGCAATGATCAGGATCAGGCCGATGATGAAACAGGCAAACATTCCGGCAAGCAGTCCGCTCACTTTACCTTTGGCGTGGCGGAATTCTTTCCATACCAATACTCCCCAGATGGCGGCAACCAGTGTTGCTCCCTGACCGAGTCCGTAGGATACAGCGGGGCCGGCTTTACCTGCCGCTAATAAATTCAGGAGGTTGCCGGTGCCCCAGATAGCGCCGCCGAGTACGCCAACGAGGTGGAGTGAAAGTTTGCCGGAGAAATAATCTTTATAGGAGACGGGGGTGCCTTCGAATGGTTTTCTCATCATGATCGTATTGAACAAAAAATTGCTGATAAGAATGCCTGCGGCAAATACGACCGACGCTGTATAAGGCGTCATTTTCAAAGGTTCCGGTTCGGTGAAGTTGTTGAGGTCCATCGCTACGGCAATAAAGCGATAAAAGAAAGACATGAGTATGCCGGCGCCAATGGAAAGAAAAATTCCTTTTGCACTTGCTTTGGATACACTGGCCGATGCTTTTTTGTAAGCAACAGCGTTCAGAATGATTGCTGCCATGACCAGTGCAACGCCGCCAAATAATAAGGTCGGTGTGCCTTTTTGAACGCCCATGTAATTAATGATCACACCGAGTACAAGTGCGATGCCGATGCCGATCGGAAAGGCAACGGACATACCGGCGATGGCAATGGCAGCCGTGAGCAGGATATTTGCGAGATTAAAAACAATCCCACCGATCAATGCACTACCGATATTGGAAGAACTGGCTTGTTGCAGGTCGGCGACAAAGCTGCGGCCTGAGCTTCCGAAGCTGCCGAGTGTGAAGGCGGCTACGAGAGAGAATAATAAAATGCCGATCACATAATCCCAGTAAAATAATTCGAAGCGCCATTTACCGGTAACGAGTTTTTGGGTGTTGGCCCAGCTGCCCCAGCAAAGCATGGTGATGAAGCAGCATACGATAGCTAATGAATAATTCTGAACAATAAACATGGCAAGCGGTTTTGGGGTTGATTGGATAATGGCTTAATCGATGATCAGCCTTCCGGTGATCAGTTCATTTCTAAAGGGAATGGATGATTGTGCGCCGAGACGGGTAACAGAAATAGCAGCAGCTTCGCAAGCAAATTTCACCGCGGTGAGCAGCTCTTTCCCTTCTGATAAGGATACGGCCAGCGCGCCATTGAATACATCTCCTGCGGCTGTGGAATCAACTGTCTGAACAGCGTGTGCGGGAACAAGATGATGCTCTTTACCTGTGTACACAACAGCTCCGAGCGATCCCATGGTGATCACCACATTTTTTACACCCATCTGATGGATCTGTCTGGCTGCTTCTTTTGCTGTGTCAAGATCGGTGACTTCGATGCCGGAAAGCATGGATGCTTCTGTGCGGTTTGGCGTGATGATGTCAACGTGTTCGAGTAGTTCTTTTGGAAGTGCAGTGGCGGGTGCGGGATTGAGAATGACCTTGATGTCTTTTTCGCTGGCATAGCGTACCAGGAAGAGGACGGTTTCCAGCGGGATCTCCAGTTGCATCAGGATGATGCTGGATGCATTGATGTCGGCAAGCGCGGCTTCCATATCCGGCGGAAGCAAAGATGCGTTTGCGCCGGGCGCAACAACGATGCTGTTCTCTCCTTCCTGATCAACGGTGATAAGGGCCACACCGGATGGCAGTTCATCATCGGAAAGAATGTATCGCGTGTCGATCCCTTCTTCATCAAATAACTGGAAAGATTGTTTACCAAAAACATCGTTCCCCATTTTGGATATAAAGATCACTTCACCACCGAGCCTTGCCACGGCAACGGCCTGGTTGGCACCTTTGCCGCCGGGGTTCATAAAAAACGACCCGCCAAGTACGGTCTCTCCGTGGGCGGGAATATGACTGGTTTTTACAACCATGTCCATGTTGGTACTGCCAACGACAATAATCTTCTTTGATTTCATATGCAAGTGTTTTCGCTCGTAATGCTGATGAACCAAAAATAAACGGACGGTTGACCGGAAAAGAGCCTATTTTTAGAAAAAGATAGAATCCTGGGAGATTGATTTTTGAAGATTGATTGTGTTAATTAATTGGAATAAAGGGATTTATCTTCAACAAGATTGCGAAATCAGCCAATTCCCACCAGCATGACGAACAGTGTAACAATCATCCGCCTGATCAATTCACTGTCTGCTTCAGAGAAGCGTCACTTCAGATTGACAACACAAAAACAAGCTGGCGCAAAGGACTATCTCACCCTGTATGATATCATTGAAAAAAGCCATCCCGGCGAGACAGATGTCAAGAAAGTGACCGAAACTTTCATCAAAAAACAACCCGGTGCTTCAGTAGAAGCAACATCAAAATACCTGATCAAACTCGTTACAGATTGCCTGATCGAATTGAAAACTGAGAAGGATAATGAGTTCAGTTTATACAGACGATTGCTCCGGGTAAAGATCTTACAGGAGCGATCGTTGCCGGCTGCGGCAAATAAGGAACTGAAGAAGCTGCGTGATCGTTCTACTGCATTGCAGCATCACCTGATGCAGTATCTCACGTTCAGGCTTGAATTGAATCAGTTGTCTGATCAGCGTTTTCCCGGCATTACAGATGATTACCTGGTGGAAATGCAAATGAAGGCAAAGGAGATCCTGCGGATGGTACACAATATCGAGGGGCATTATTCATTGTATGAATTATTAAAGTACCGGTTGATCCATCTTGGAAAGATTGTTTCTGATACGGAGAAGAGAAAGCTGAATGATCTTTTGCTGAGTGAGATCAGTCTGGTTACAGGAAAAGTGAAGAACACGTTTGAATCAAGAAAACTGCACCTGTTATTTCAGTCATTTTATTTTACGGACATAGCAGATCACCGTTCGGCCCTGCAAAGTTTTAGTGAGCTGAATCGTCTGTTCGAAAAATATCCTGATCTGCATGATCATCCGCCGACAGATTATTTTTCTGCGCTGGATGGAATTCTTGATGTGTTGAGAATGGTGAAGAAGTTTGACCAGGTGCCGTTTTATATTGATAAGCTTCAGCAGATCAATACGGCTTCATCGCCCGAATATTTCCGTTACCTGTTGCAAAAGACTGTGGCGATCTATGAGCTGGCTGTTTTGGTGGGCAGCGGGGAATATACCGCGGCCGTTGAGTATATCGATAAAATAGATCCGCAGGTATTGAAAGCGTATCACCTGGTGAATATTGAAAAGCAGACAGAGTTATACTTCTATTGTGGTCTTGCACATTTTGGAAAGAAACAATACAAGAAAGCTCATAAGTATATTGAAGCGGCAATGGCGGATAACAGGCAGCATGCGCAGGAAGCGATCAATAAGAGCGTGAGGTTGCTGAATATCATTATCTATTATGAGATCAAAGATTTTGATTACCTGCAATACCAGATCCGGTCTTATACACGGTATTCAAAGCAACAGGGAGGTCTTACAAAAACGGAGAAGCTGGTGTTGAAAACAATTCAGTTGAAGCCCTATAATAATAGTTCTCCGAAGAATAAACTATTGTTTGGGAAATTGAAGGAAGGGATTGCTTCTATCCGGAATGATAAGTATGAAGATCAGTTGATCAGGTATTTCGATTTTGTGGAGTGGGTGGGGGCGAAGTTTAAGTAAGGGGTTGCTGAAGAACCGCAGGTTTCTGCTGAAATGTTTGAGAAGTTTGATAGGTTAGGCAGGCTGCGTTTGTCTGATCAGTTTAAAAATAACGAGGGAGTACCGATGTCTGGTTTACCCCGGACATTGATCCGGGGACAAAGTAGTTTACCCGGGACGTTTAGCCTGGGCCTGGGATAACGAGGGCACTTTTCTTTTTCTCCCGGAAAAATCAATATCACCCGGGACTTAGATCCGGGGACAATGAAACGTTTCTTCTTATATTGAAATAAGATAGATCATTATAACAGGGGGACATAATTGTAAAAATTTGGCTAACGATTAGCCCGGCGGGAGAAACTTGTTGCATACTTTATAAAAGAAATGTCGAATCGTATAGAACAACAATATGCTGCACGATTTGACATTTTTATTTTTAAAGACTGTTTTTAAATCTCTCCGCCGCGGCGGGGAGATTCAGAGCGGGACCTGTTTCTTCAATTCAACAGATATTGTTTTCTCTGCATCATCACGTCTGAATACAAGTCTCATTTTGTCACCAGGATTCAGTGAGTATGATTGTGCCAGCAATACATTCCAGGAAGAAGTTTCAATACCATTCACTTCTGTAATGATGTCACCGGCTTTTAATCCGGCAGTTGCTGCTGGTCCGTTGGCGACAACGGACTCTACAATAACACCTTTGATCTTCGAAGGTTTTTCTGCTGATGGAGTAAGGCCCATCCATGCCTTTTGCACTGTGCCGAACCTGATCAGATCTGCTGTGATCTTTTTAACCATATTTACCGGGATAGAAAATCCATAACCACTATATGCGCCGTTTGACGCGAGCATAGCCGAGTTGATACCGACAAGTTCGCCATCGGCCGTTACCAGCGCGCCACCGCTGTTTCCCTGGCTGATGGCTGCGTCAGTTTGAATAAACGCTTCAACCGGCTCCTGGCTTTGACGGCGGTTGATACCAATGTTGCGGTATTTTCCGCTGATAATACCTGCGGTCACTGTTATGTCAAGTCCTGATGGATAGCCAATGGCAAGCACCCATTGGCCGGGCTTTAATTCGTCAGAATTACCGGTTGATACCGGTGTGAGATTTTCTGATTTTACTTTCAGCACGGCAAGATCTGATGCGGGATCTTTTCCGATAAGTGTTGCGGTTAAAGAAGTGTTGTCAGTCAATGTTACACTGATCTCATCTGCGGGCTGACCATTGGTTCCGGCGACTACATGATTGTTGGTGACGATATAACCATTGGCAGAAATGATCACGCCGCTGCCTGTTGCACGTTGTTCAGGAGCAACACGGGGATCAATTCCGAAAAAATTCTCCAGTATTTTATCAGCCTGATCTGTATCCTTTGTCCGTTGTGTTTTTTGTGCAGCGAACTTTGTGGTGATTCGTACAACGGATGGGGAGATCATTTCGGCTGCTTTGGTGAGATCAAGCGGTTGGTCTTTGATAACTGTATGATCATATTCATGAAAGCCGGCATAAGAAAGAGCCGGCGTATGATCAATATAAACAACAGTTTGTCTTTCCCTTCCGCTCCATTTATCATAACCCCAAAGACCAATGATCGCAGCGGTCATGCAGATAAATATATTTGCCAGCAACTGTTTATATTTCATAACGATGCTTTTAGTGATAGTATGAAGACGACGGAAAAGTACTAAGGTTTTCGTACTTCGGTGTTGCTGAAAATCTTAAAATGGGATGAGCGGCAATTTGGGGAATGATTTGGATGGTTTGCAGTCTTTGGAGCGGAAAAGTCACCCGGATCACGGTATTATCCGTTTTGATAAAAAGAGTTTAAATAACGAATTTCGCGAACCGCTTATCCTGCCTGCTATAAGCTAGCTTTTACTCTGACAAAAAACAATGAAGACCGTTCAATGAAAAAAACTTTTATTCTTCTATCGACAACATTGTCTTTTCTTGCCGCTTCAGCACAGCTTTCCGGCCAGACAGACCCGGTGGAATTGGTGAATCCCCTGATGGGTACAGATTCAAAACCCAGTCTTTCCAACGGCAATACGTATCCAACCATTGGTGTGCCCTGGGGGATGAACTACTGGATCCCGCAGACCGGTCAGATGGGCAATGGCTGGGCTTATCAGTATTCATCTGATAAGATCCGTGGATTCAAGCAAACGCATCAGCCTTCGCCATGGATGAATGATTATGGCCAGTTCTCGATCATGCCGGTGACCAGGCACCTGTCTTTCCGCCAGGATGACCGGGCCAGCTGGTTCTCACATAAAGCCGAAGTGGCGAAGCCATATTATTACAGTGTGTACCTTGCGGATCATGACGTAACTACAGAGATCACCACTACTGAAAGAGCTGCGCAATTCCAGGTTACGTATCCTGCGTCGGACAGTTCATTCCTGGTGATCGACGGCTTTAACCGTGGTTCGTATATCAAGGTAATTCCTTCGGAGAAAAAGATCGTCGGTTATACTACGCGCTACAGCCGCGGCAAACTCACCAACTTCAAGAACTATTTTGTGATCTATAGCGATAAGGCGTTTTCACTTTCTTATACATGGCGTGACAGCACGCTGGTAAAAGATAGTCTGGAGATGACGGCAGATCATAGCGGCGCCATCATCGGGTTCGCTACAAAAAAAGGAGAGAAGGTCAACTTTAAGGTCGCTTCTTCATTTATCAGTTTTGAGCAGGCGGAGATCAATCTCAAACGTGAGATCGGTAACGACAATTTTGAAACAACAAAAAGAAAAGCAAAAGATAGCTGGAACAAGCAGTTGGGAAGGGCGTTGGTAGAAGGAGGAACGCCGGAACAGATCCGCACATTCTATTCATGTCTTTTCCGTGCGGTGCAATTTCCACAGCGTTTATATGAGGTGGATGAAGCTGGAAAGATCGTTCACTGGAGTCCTTATAACGGGCAGGTATTGCCTGGTTATATGTTTGCCGGAACGGGCTTCTGGGATACCTTCCGTGCGTTGTATCCCTTGCTGAATTTCCTATATCCATCTATCAATAAGGAAATGCAGGAAGGATTGATCAATGATTATAAAGAAGGAGGTTTCCTTCCGGAATGGTCGAGCCCCGGTTTTGCAGATATTATGGTGGGTAATAATTCTGCGTCTGTTGTATCGGATGCGTATATCAAGGGGCTTCGTGGTTACGATATCAATACTTTGTATGAAGCACTGAAACACGGTGCGAACAACGAAGGTCCGATGACTGCCGTTGGCCGCAAAGGAGTGGAATATTACAATCGCCTTGGCTATGTTCCGTATGATGTAAAGATCAATGAAAATGCCGCGCGTACATTAGAATATGCATATGATGATTTCACGATCTATCAGTTGGGAAAAGCATTGGGTAAACCAAAGGAGGAGTTGGCGCTTTATGCAAAGCGTTCGCAGAACTTCCGTAACCTGTTTGATCCGGAAACAAAACTGATGCGTGGCAAAAACCAGGATGGTTCTTTCCAAACGCCGTTCAATCCATTCAAATGGGGTGATGCCTTTACTGAGGGAAACAGCTGGCATTACAGCTGGAGTGTATTCCAGGACATTGAAGGATTGAAACAATTAATGGGAGGCAATAAAGCATTCTCCGGTATGCTGGATTCTGTATTTAATATGCCGCCGGTGTTTGATGACAGTTATTATGGCGGTGTGATCCATGAGATCCGTGAGATGCAGATCATGAACATGGGTCAGTATGCGCACGGTAACCAGCCGATCCAGCACATGATCTACCTTTATAACTATTCCGGTGAACCCTGGAAAACACAATACTGGACGCGCGAAGCAATGGATCGTTTGTATAAGCCAACACCGGATGGTTATTGTGGTGATGAAGATAATGGGCAAACGTCTGCCTGGTATGTGTTCTCCGCACTTGGCTTTTATCCTGTTTGCCCGGGAACGGATCAATATGTGTTGGGTGCACCATTGTTTAAGAAGATCACGCTTTCGCTGGAAGACGGAAAGCAACTGGTGGTGAATGCGCCGGGCAACAGTTCATCAGCACGTTATGTGCAGTCAGTTGCTGTAAATGGTAAGAAATGGGACAACAACTGGCTGAATCATTTTGAACTCCGCAAGGGAGGAACACTCAATTTTACCATGAGTGCAACGCCCAATAAACAACGTGGTATATTGCCCGCGAATTATCCTTATTCATTCTCTACTGATCCTGCTGCAAAGGCATTGATCGGATTGAAGTAGGATAGCTGGATTCTTACAGAGCCGGGAGATGCGCGTGAAGCGGGTCTCCCGGCTCTGTTTTGAGAAAGGTGAGGTTAGGGCATACTTTTGACGGATACCAAAGAAAGTTCCAATACGAGTTATAAATTGCACAGGAATATTTTTTTTCAAAATATCAGGAAGCTATGACAGAAAAGCAAAAGATGCTGGCGGGTCAGTTATACAATGCCGGTGAGCCGGGTTTGTTGAAGGACAGGGAACATGCAAGCGCACAGATTTTTGAGATCTTCAATATACATCCTTCTCAAAAGGAAGAACGGCAGAAGAAGTTCCGGCAATTATTCGGATCAGCAGGAAATGCATTTACAATTGAGAAGGGGTTTCATTGTGATTATGGTTATAACATTCATATAGGGGAGAATTTCTTTGCCAATGTTAACTTTACCGTTCTCGATTGTGCGGAAGTGCGTATCGGTAATAATGTATTGATCGGTCCGAATGTTGGCATCTATACTGCCGGGCATCCGTTGGACACAGAGCAGCGTATATCCGGGCTTGAGTTTGCGTATCCTGTAACCATCGGTGATAATGTATGGATCGGAGGGAGTGTAGCGATCCTTCCAAACGTAACGATCGGTGAAAATGCAGTGATCGGTGCGGGAAGTGTTGTTACAAAAAACATTCCTGCCAATGTTGTAGCTGTTGGCAATCCCTGCAGGGTCATTAAGGAAATAAAATGATCAGTGTAATGAGAGGGAGCTTTCCGGGATTCTTTGCCGGCTGCTCGCCGGGTCTTGCCTGGTGATTGATGGGGTGCCTGGTGGCCGGTCATCCGGTATCGGTTTGAAGAGCTGTCGTTTTCGTCACATTTTTGAAGAACTCCTCCCGGTTTCGTCGTGTTCGTCACTTTTGTTATTTTCAGTTTCGCGCAGCGGGTATTCTTGCTGAAAATTTAAGAAATGAAGATAAGATGGAAGGAACATGAGATCATTTTTGTAATGATGCTGATCGTGGCACAACTGATCATCTACCTGAAAGGTTTTTATGATGCGTCGCAGGGAGATACGGGACATATCCAGGAACAGAGTTTTGATAGGGCCGGTCTTGTGTTTGTTTACTGGAAGAATGTTTTCATTCCGCAATTGCTGTCGGTCATTTTATTATTCCTGACTTACCTGTCTGTTACGTTTGCGCTCATTCCACTGATCAGACGGATCTCATTCAGGGATGTGGAGCGGTTTGTGTCAGTAAATGTCCTGTGGACAACGCTGACGTTTGTGCTTACTGGTTTTTTACTAGCGATCGGAATGAATGTCCTCACGTATTATGCGCATCCGCATTTATTTAATTATGCCGGATTCGGATGGCTGGCGCTATTGGGGTACAATGAGCGGCCACTTTCTGATTTTACACAAGGTGTTGGCGACGCGTTTGCAGTAGTGGCCGTAATGGCGGCGATTGCTGTGGTGCGTGAACTGATCTGCTGGCTGATCGCAAGGCCAGGCCGCCAGAGAGATTTCAGGATAATGGTGACGAATAGTATTACGCCTTTGTTATTCCTCTACCTGCTTGTTTTGATCGTGCTCAACCCTGTGCATCATAATTTCCTCCTTTATTTCGGATTTGTTACGCCCGTTTTTCTTGTGTATATCTTTGCTACATTCTGGATCTTTCCGTTCAAGGGAGATGCGTCTTTCTTTCACAGACCGGTGCTTGCCCGGATCCTCATTGTTACTTTTTCATGGTCATTGCTTTCTCTTTTTTCGGCCAACGGAGAAAAACTGATGGCGTTCTTTTTTCTGTATTGGATGTTCCTGTTATTCGCAATTATTCCGTTGTGCTGGCTGCTTTACCGGCAACGCAGAAATCAGATCCTTCAATTGAAGGGCATGCAGACCGCCCTGGCGAAATCTGATGCAGACCTTCAGTTATTGCGTACTCAGATCAATCCGCATTTTTTGTTCAATGCCCTCAATGCGCTTTATGCTACGGCATTGCAAAGGGATTCTGAAAGAACTGCACAGGGGATTCAGCAGTTGGGTGATATGATGCGGTTTATGCTGGAGGATAACACAAAAGAATATATCCCGATGGATAAGGAAGTTGAATACCTGAAGAATTATATCAATCTTCAGCAGTTAAGGCTTTTGTCTTCTCCCGGGATCCTGGTGGAGGAAAACCTGGATGATATACGTTGTCATCATTCCATAGCTCCGATGTTATTTATTCCATTTGTGGAAAATGCTTTCAAGCATGGGATCAGTTTGAAAGAAAAATCCTGGATCTTTATTTACATGGAGTGTACGGAGGGGGCGATCCGTTTTGAAGTGAGGAATAGTGTTCATGCCAACAAAAATCTGGAAGCGGGAAGAACGGGAATTGGATTGCAGAATGTAAAAGGCCGGTTGGAGCTTTTGTATCCTGACCGGCATGAAATGGTGATTGAGAAAAAGGATAATGAATTTATTGCAAAATTGCATATCGATATTAACAGCACATCTTCAAATAACAGCTATGTTGCAGGCAATCGTAATTGATGATGAACCGAAAGCACTTGAAGTAGTCAGGGAGCTTACGCAGAAAGTTACATTCGTTGAGGTGAAGGGATATTTTACGGACTCTTTCGAGGCACTTGGGTTTATGCAGCAAAATCAAATTGATCTTCTTTTCCTGGATATCAATATGCCGGATATTTCGGGTATACAGTTTGTAAAAGCAATGCCCGATCCCCCGATGATCGTGTTTACGACGGCGTACAGCGAATTTGCTGTAGAAGGATTCGAATTGAATGCGATCGATTATCTTTTAAAACCGTTTTCCCTTGTGAGGTTTTTAAAGGCGTGTAATAAAGCCTATGAACAATATCGCCTGCGACAAAAGATAAAGTCACCTGATCCGTTGCCGGCTGTATTTATCAAAAGCGGTTACGAGCAGATCCGGCTGGAACTGGATAGCGTATTGTATGCTGAAAGCAGTGGTAACTATGTACAGTTTGTTACCCGGGATCGAAAGATCGCGTCAAGACTGACAATGGCTGAGGCCGAAGCGTTGCTGCCGGCCGGCTTTTTTATGCGTATTCACCGCTCCTATATTGTGGCATTAAAGCACATTGTCAAATTTGACAGAAAGACCGTCAGGATCGGAGTTGCAGAGTTACCTGTGGGGCCGGCCTATCTCCCCGAAATCGATAAACAAATAAAATAAGAAAATTTATATCGTTTTTGTTGACCCCTGGGGTCGAAGGGCATTGCTTTGCCCAAACAGTTTCTCCGCAGAGAACTATTCAGTCAGACGGGTTAATGCAGGCATATGAGAGGATCAATCAGTTCAATTAAAAGACGGATGAATAAAATTCACGGTCATCTAATCGCCGGTCATCTTTTACCGCTTGTTTAGCGGGGTCATATGCTGAATCTTATGCACCCGGATCTGGTCTTTGATCATATAAAGGAGCGCAGAGGTCCGGCGCAAACTGATATGGATATGCCGGATGTATACCTTCCCGTTTAACGGCGGGCGGTGCCGGTAAAGTGTTTTTATAAATGATGATCTGCGCAGGGAATAAAAGACCGGGGTGTAGTCATCAGTCGTCATCATGAAGTATTCGGATCACTCAAACGTGTAGTATCGGACTTACCAGTCCGTGGTATTTTGGCTGCAGATAAGTAGAAGCACGCAATAACATTCATCTATATGCGGTATTTCCGGGATCAGCATTCGGTTTTATTTTCGTGGGTCAACTCTAAATTATTTTTTATGAAACTGTATGCTCATCTCATTACCTGTGTTGCGATAGCAACGGCTCTTCTTGCATCGTGCAAAAAAGGTGATGTTGGCCCTCAGGGTGAACCGGGTACGGCCAATGTGATCTATTCTCCATGGTTTACGCCAACCCCGTATATAAAGGATACTGTTTTTGGTATCTGGGGTCACAATTACAATAAAACTGCGCCGGAGATAACGCAGCAGGTGATCGACAGCGGTGCCGTATTTACATTTGCAAAATTGCTTGGGTATAATGTTTCGATCTGGCCAGCCAACCTGGTGTCGCAGATGCCGATCAGTTTAACTTATACATCGGGACAGACTATGACAGATACCTGGTCGGCTCTCGTTTCTCCGGGAAATCTGAAGATCAGAATGGTAAATGATCATAATTACTGGACTTCGATTTCAACAGCGCACCAGTTCCGATACATTATCGTTCCCGGCGGACATGCAACGGGAAGATCGGCGCCGCTTTCTTACAGCGAGCTTTGTGCGAAGTATAATATACCGGAGTAAGGAGTTGCTTGCAATGGTTTGAGAGGTTTCAAAGGTCGCGGTCTTCTGTGGGTTTTTAACTGATCGGGCAGGAGACGCCTGACAGATGTTTGAAACCTGTCAAAGTTCTCAGACTTCACTGTTGGTCATCTCGCCCAACTACAGCGAATAGCATTCCCATAAAAATAAAGTCCATAAATTTGGTGGACTAATAATTTTCTTTATTTTCGTGTCTGACAGGTTCTATAAACTTATCAAGAAAGACGGAGGGAGAGGCCCGATGATGTCTTGGCAACCTATATCGCATGATAAAAGGTGCTAAATCCCACCCCCTCGGAACGGGGAAAGATGAGATTGCTTCATTCTTGCCGTTAGCACCCGCTGAAGGATTCCTGATTGGTTTATATTTGTGTCAACAAACAAATACCAGAAATAAAATATAGCAAGCATGAGTAGAATTAACCCAAAGACCCTGGCTGCTGTTGCAGCGACTATTGTTTTCTTACCTGCTTTAGCACAACAGGTGCAGGTAGAGCCAAAAGGCAAACCACTTGATCTGACTGTTGATCTGACCAATCTGAAATACCCGGTTGAAAAGGTATTTTTTACCTACTATAACACCACTACAAAGTTTCGTTACACAGACAGTGTGCCGGTTGGTGATAAGAAGGTGATCAGTTTTAATACTTCGCTGGAGGAACCGATCCTAGCGCAGTTGCGTGTTGCTGCGGCAACGGATCCTGCGTCAAAGGCAAGGCCTTCATCCGGCCGCGATAATTACAGTTTGTTCATTGAACCAGGAAAATTAAAAGCCGTGGCCGGCGATTCGCTCGGCAGCACGGAGGTTACAGGCTCTGTTTCTCATAAAGATTATCTCGTGTTGAAGAACAAAGCGGCGGCTTATGATGATCAGTTCAGAAAATTGTATGACGCCTATGGCGTGACCAGGAAGGAAAAAGATTCGCTAGGTGCGATAGCTGTCCGCAAAAGTATCGATTCCCTGCAGGGTGTGGTGAACGATAAGGTGTACAGGGATTTCGTAAAAGCAAATGGAAAGAGATCGGCGGTAGCGATCTATGCTCTCTCTCAATATGCCGGCTATTCGATAGATCCGGCAAAGGCACAGCCGGTGTATGATCTGCTGGGGCCAGCTGTAAAAAATCTCCCTGCCGGTATTGCATTCCGTAACCGTATTGAGATAGCAAGACAGTTGGAGATCGGCAAACTGGCGATCCCTTTTACACAAAACGATACGCTGGATCACCCGGTAGCGCTCGCATCATTCAAAGGAAAATATGTGCTGGTTGATTTCTGGGCAAGCTGGTGCGGACCATGCCGTGCGGAAAATCCGAATGTGGTGGCTGCGTTCACTAAATATAAGGACAGGGATTTTACTGTATTGGGTGTTTCGCTGGATCGTCCCGGGGCAAAAGAGAAATGGCTGAAAGCTATTCATGATGATCAGTTAGAGTGGACACATGTATCAGATCTGAATTACTGGGACAATGAAGTGGCGAAGTTGTATGATGTAAAAGCGATCCCCCAAAACTTCCTGATCGATAAAGACGGAAAGATCGTGGCAAAAAATATCCGCGGAGAAGAATTGCAAACAACTTTACAGCAATTGATCAAATAAGATGTTTTAGTACTTACCCATTTTTTGCAGTTATTTTTTGAAAAAAAGAAAAGCTCCCGTGTCTACGGGAGCTTTTCTTGTTGGGTGGCAGCAGGTTTGAAAATTATACGGTACCTGAACCTTCCCGCATTTTTCAGTCTTAAAACTTATAGGCTACGCTCAACCGGAGGCTGCGAGGTGCTTCAGTCTGCCAGTAGTATGCACTCAGCCATGAATACCATGAACCGGAGTAGAGGTATTTGTTAAGTACATTGAATACATTTCCTGTGATGCGAACATTGTTCTTTTCCCAGAAAAGACCGGCATCGAGTTTGAAGTAATCGGGAAGTGGTGCAGCATTGGCAGCAGGAAGTTCCCAATAAGTAATACGGTCGACCAGATAGGTGAAACCTGCAGAGATCCCTGAGCCTCTCAGCGCGCCGCTTTGAACCTTATAACTCAACCAGGCATTGGCTGTATGTTTTGCATAGCTGGGGATCAGGTCGCCAACTTTCTGATCTGTGATACCGTCAGCAAGTTTGGTGATCTTTGAATTCGTAAGCGCATAGTTCGCCACGAGTGAAAGGCCACGGGTGATCGAACCTCTGAGATCGAATTCGATGCCCTGAGATCTTTTCTGTCCCAGTTCGATGCTCAGGCCTGCGGTAGGGTTCGGGTCAGCAACGAGTTCGTGTTCTTTCAGAATGCGGTAAACGGCGAGAGTTGTGTTCCAGCGTCCGTTTGCCCAGTCGCGTTTAATTCCAAATTCAAGATTATTTCCTGTCAATGGTTTTACGTCTTTACCGCTACGCAGCCGGCCACTTTGTGGTGTGAACGCCTGATCAAACAATGCATATACGGCGGTCTCGTGATCGATCGATGCACTTAATCCAAAACGCGGAGTGAAACGTTTTGCTTCATCTGGGGGATCACCATAGGAAGACTGTTTTACATTGGTGTAACGTCCTGCAATTGTCAGGCGCAGGCGGTTATTCAGGAAACTGATCTCATCCTGTATATAAACGCTGGTATAGCGTGAATCGATCAAACCGCCTGCAACAGCAGCACGCTGTTCAATCGGCTGGCTGCGATCGAATTGGGGATAGCCGTTATTGGGTGGACCGAGATACGGATCCTGCAGATTGAATTCTCCGCCGATAGTATCAAGGTCGTGCGACTGAGACCAGTCGGCGTAGTATTCTTTATTGCTTACGTCAAGGCCGGCAAGGATCTTATGTTGCACTCTTCCTGTCTGGAACTGGCCATTGACAAAAGCCTGTCCCATTGTCATTGTGCTTTTTGCATCCCAGAGGGCGATATTGCGGATCATGGTGCCGTCAGGGTTTACAACAGAGGGCCATGCGGAAGAGCCTTCCTGCAAATAGCTGAAGTAAGCAAGTTGAGTGGTTAAGCTCCAGTCGCTGTTGAATTTATGGTCCATTTGAAGGAACAGGTTATGATCATTGATCCTTGTTCCTGGTAAACCTGCGGGAATCGTTGTTGCTTCTTTTGGCACTGTTGCATAACCATCGGGAGCGAATATATAGAATGAACCAACGTCGCTCATGTTTGCACGCTGATAGATATATTCTGCAGTCAGCTTGGTTTGTTCATCCAGTTGATAAGAAATAACCGGTGCGATCGTGTAGCGGTCATTGTATTCGTTCGGGCGGAATGATTTTTTATTTTGCGCTGCCATATTCAGGCGATAAAGCAGTTTCCCGTCTTTACTCAGTTTGCCATCGAGGTCAAGAGATGTACGGTAAAGGTCAAAGCTTCCGATAGTAAACGCTACTTCACCTTTTGTTTGACCGGTTGGGCGCTTGGTAACAACGTTATAAAGTCCGCTCGGATCTCCGTTTGCAAGCATGAAGCCGGCTGGTCCTTTTACAAATTCAACATGATCGACAAAACTCATGTCTTCAGTAAGTGGTCCCCAGTATGAGCTTACAACATTGAAGCCATTACGGAACGCCTGTACCTGCGAACCGCGGGAGTTGATATTGGTGTACATATCTCCCCAATGCTCCAGTCGGATCGCGCCGCTTACATTACGGACCAATCCATCGCTCATGCTGATGATCTGCTGATCAGACAACGCTTTGCCTGTTACGATCTGGATGTTCTGTGGCGTTTCCAGTACCGAAGTTCTCAAACGCAATGAAGAAGAGAGTTTATTTGTTTTGTAACTGTTGCGCTGACTTTGAACGATCACTTCTTCCAGTTCTGTTTTAGTAAGCTTCAACTGAATGTTTACTTCTTTCTGTTCATTGTCGCCAACAGTAACTGTTTCGATGGAGGTTTCGTAGCCGATAAGCGTCACTTCCAACTCATAGGTTCCCGGATTCAGGTTCCTTATTTCAAAGACCCCGTTGTCGTCAGTAACGGCGCCACGTGCGCTCTTTTTGATTTTGATACTAACGCCTTCAGCGGGTTGTCCTTCAGACGTAGTGACCTTTCCGCGAATACGTCCATTAGCTTCTGCTGCCAGCGCATAAGCTGTGAACAACAGCGTGCATAAGGGCAGCAGGATGATTTGTTTTAACCGATTGGAAGTTGATCCGATCATTGTTGATTTTTTTAGTAATAAGATGTAAGCAGTTGTTATCCGGACCTCAATTCCGGACGAAAATTTCGCGAAAGTAAACCTGCATAAATGCGTGGCCTTGCTAAGACGGGAAATGCGTTTACGAGATAAGGAAACGGGAGGAGAATTGACAGGGCGGTGACAGAAGAGGAAATATGACCCGGTCCGCATGTCATATACCGCGGTCAGCCGTCCTTCTTCATCTCACCTGCCATTTCCCTCAACTCAACCGTATTCATACGGGATTCATCCTGGCTATCCGCATCTTTACATGTTAACCGTGTACAGCTGTTTGAAAATGTCGGTTTTCTTCTATACAGCCGGAGAAGATGATAATAGTTTTGTCAAAAAAACAATATGACATCTAATCGTTACAATGTATTCAACAACATTCATAAAGGGCTTCGGGCTATGTTGTATGATACGGGTGCTATGATACAGCGTACGGATTTCAGCCATCAGACCGCGGCTGTGACCGTGAACAGGGTAAATTGGGTAATGGACATTTTTGATGAACATGCACGGCATGAGGATCTTTATCTGTTACCATTGGCTTTTAAGAATAATGAATCGCTGGCAAAGGAGTTTGAACAGGAGCATGAAGTGGATCATCGCCTTTCGGACGATCTGCGTGGTGCATTGAAGGCATGGCTGCAGGCTGTTAACGATGGAGAGCGTGAGGCAACGGGACAAGCGATCTTTTATGCATTCAACGAGTTCATTGCCTTTAATCTTTATCACATGAATAAGGAAGAGAATGTATTGCTTCTGAATTTGTGGAATCACTACACTGATCAGGAGCTGCTTGCTGCGGAAAATTCGATCATACAAAGCATCGATCCGGAAACACTGATGGAAGAAAGCAAATGGATGATGCGCAGTATCAGCAATCCTGAGATCATTGGCTGGCTCACAGGGATCCGTTATGGTGCACCGCCACCGGTTTTTGATATTTACTTTTCACTGGCCAAACAGGAAGTGCCGGCAGACAGGTTTGCAGAGATCGGGAAAGCGCTGGGTATGTCCGTAGCGTGAGATGGATAAGATACCGGAGAGTTGAAGATCTTAGCCACGAGGGCGTCATGCGATCTGAAGCTGCAAAAAAAATATGATCTTTTGAATGATGAATAGGGCAACCTTTCCAACTCTTCAAACTATTTGAACTTCCGGAATTCCGGAAACGTTTGAAAACCTGTTAAACAACCATTAACCCTGTCCCATGCTTATTACCTATAAGGAATACAAACCTGCTTTTCTTCTGCGATCTTATGCAGAGAATTACTGGTACCAACTTTTCGATGGGGAAACGGATGAGTTTTCTCCCTTGCAGGTTTGTCTTCCTTTAGGAATGACGCAGATCATTTTTCATATTAATGGTCAGGAATGTGATGTGTTTATGAATGGGAGCTGGCAGCGTTTGCCTGATGCTTTTTTTGTGGGCATTTATAAGGAAACGGTTACGTGGAGAACGAGGGGGAGGTCTGTTTGTTTTGGGATCAATCTGAAGCCGGAGAATCTTGTACAATTATTCAAGGTGCCTGCCTCTGCATTGTTTAATAATTATACGGATGCTGCCAATTTTATGAATGCGAGGATCCGTTCGTTTGCCGACCGGTTGATGGGTGTTGAAGATCCTCTTGCATTGGTGCGCATAGCGGAACAATACCTGGAGGGCCGTGTAAGGCAACTAAGATTTGAAGAAAGTTGTTTGCATCATGCTACACGGCTGATCCGGGATGCCAAAGGGAATATCAGCGTTGAGGAACTTTGTAAAACATTATATATTACCGAGCGCCAGCTTCAGCGGAATTTTAAAGATGAACTGGGAACCAGTCCTAAAACCTATACGCGTATAATCCGATTCCGCAGTGCGTACGAGCATTTGAAGCAATCAGGAATACAGGATATTTCCTGGACTTCTCTTTCCTTTGATTATGGTTTTGCCGACCAATCGCACATGATCAGGGATTTTAAAGAATTTTCCGGTGTGAATCCGTCATTGATAGCAAATGCAGCAGAGCCGTATTATCAATTGAGTGGTGCGGGAAGATAGTGATCGGCGCGCGGGGTATTCATCTGTTTTAGTGAAGGGCCCGCAGGCTGTTTAACGTAAGATGGTTTGATCTTTAAAAAGATTGTGAAGTTACCTTCATCAGCAGACGTTGGTAATAAGAAACGGGACCCGATAAATCAAGCCCCGTTTTTGCGTAGTTCGTCGCCACGCATGGCAAGTTCAATCGTCGAGGAACTGTATGAACTTGCCTTAACCTACCACCTGCGAAAAAACCTGTTGCTTATAACTTATATTTCAAACCGATCTCCAGTCCCAGTGTAGAGTTGTATGTCTTTGCACGGTCTGATGGATAGTTTGCATAATTTTTGTCCTCAGCATTGGTGAAGTCATAATCAAATCTTACACCTGTTGCGAGTGCGAGAGTTTTGGAGAGATTGAATTCAACACCAGCATTTGCCATACCGCCAAAAGTGATGTCCTTAAATTGATCTTTTGTGTCAACTTTTTGATTGCCAATTTTCAGTTCTGAATTGGTCAGAATGCTCAATTGTGGTCCAAGCTTTCCAACAAATGCAACGGTGCTGCTCAATGGTGCGCGATAGCTTGCATACAGTGGAATCTTAACGTAGTCATTCTTCTGATTGTACTCTGTGTTAGTGAAATCAAATTTTCTTCCTTGCAGAGAGTACAACGCATCAAGACCAAGTCCCCAGTGTTGTGACAATGCATATTCAACACCAAGCCCGAAATTTCCAGTGAATTTTGTTTTGCTGTCGAAACCAGTGACGTCCTTGTCATCTGAGTTATTCATCCAGCTGAGTGCCGGAGAACCTTTTACGCTTACAGCCCATTTGCCCTGAGCTTTGATGGTATTAGCTGATGCCAGTAAAGCAATAGCGATAACACCCATTATTCTTTTCTTCATAGTAAAAATATTTCTTTAACATTAATCGTCCTAATAACTAAAATCTTCAATAGCGCTATTCAAAAGCAAAGGTGCGTACTAACTCAGCTCCGGAAAATGTTTATTTGGAGCTTTTTTATGTCTATTTCGGAACTACGATAAAACCGGAGCAAGTATTTAGTGAATGCCTTGTTAATGATATGAAGAGGAAAAACAATCTGAGGCGTGGGTTGTTATGCGAATCCCATTGATCATTTTTTTCTAATATAATGCTGAAGAGGATCAGGCGCGGCATGCCTCCGGAGAAAGCAACTGGAATTTATTCTGGTCGAATTAAATAAAATTATTTTACATTGAAGTACAAAAAATCAACATTATGGGAAAATTCGTTATTAAACAGGTGTCCAGCGGTTACCGCTTCAATCTGAAAGCTGACAATGGCCAGGTAATTCTGACTAGCGAAACATATACAACCAAGGCTGCTTGCCAAAATGGGATTGATTCTGTGAAGAGCAACGCAAAGTCTGATAGCAATTACGAACGAAAGACTTCTTCAAATAATAAATACTACTTCAATCTCAAAGCTGGCAACGGACAGATAATAGGGACCAGCGAAATGTATGAAGCAGCCGCCGGAAGGGACAATGGAATTGAATCAGTAAAATCCAATGCGCCCGGAGCATCCGTTGTTGAAGAGTAACCCAAATTGTAATGACTTTCTGAAAGAGTATGATCCGGGTATTGGTGAATTGAATATGCAGCGAATCAAAAAGGAAGGAAGCTGCATTTCCGTATTGAGGGGGAGTTTTTTTTATCTGTATGGATTAGGATGTTGGGGTGATTTTACTTTGTCAGTTGCGAGAATCGTATGAAGGAGGGTTAATGTTCTTGAAAAATGAAAGGTAGTATCCTTCTTCCGGACAAACAGGTGTGTAGAGCGACGCATATAAGGGTGTTTTAAATCAGTTTGACCAAATTGCAGGTAGGTATCGCGGGATGCTGCGGGAAGCTCTTTGCCGTAGCGAAATTGGATATCCTTAATGTATATGATATGAGTATTAGTAAGATTTATGCACTAATAGGGAGCCTGGTATTTTTAATTACGAGCGCTTATGGTACCGGTAACGCAGATTCTTTGTATAAAGTTTTAAAGGTTAAAACAAAAGGGGATTACTATATTATACATGCTCAACGAAATAATTCTTTATTTAAAATTGTTTCCAAAAAAAAATCACCAGATACGAAGCCAAATTTAGAGCAGTTGAGAAAAGGAAAGAGCTATCGTTTTGATTTTAGTAGTATAAATAACGATACAGCAAAAATTGGGACAGTTCCATTGAACGGAAATGCAAGCTATTTGCATGTTAAGAATAGCCGTTTTTTTATTATTGATAAAACAAGAATCAAATTCGAAGAGCGATTCCACTATCGAATATATGTGACCAGAAATCTTATTGGATTGTATTATTCCCGTTGGCCTGTTTAGATAAGATGATAAGCGAAGCCAATACGATTTTGTATGCAAGTTGCCTGGATTCTTACATTTCATTGTTCATAGTCTTCCTGCCAGTAACGAACCCAACAATTCTCGAGGGTGGTGCGTATGTCTTCGACTACGCACCGGTTTCGCAGAAACCGTCCGTTAACAATCAGAGACAGTGACAGTATAAGAGCGTCATTGTTACTAATGGTAAACTTTCTGCCGCTCGCTATCTGCTCCGGAAGCAGGAACTGAAGCGTTTTAATTTCTGAATTTCAGAAACCTGCCAAAGTCATTAAGTTGTCAGAATAATACTGCTACTGTTTTGGGTGTTGTGAGTGGTCGGTTTCTTCGAAACCGTTGTGTTTAGTCACAGACTAAACACAACCACAGACTAAACACAACCACAGTTAAACACAATCACAGATTAAACACAACAGGTTGAAGGAGCTGAGACTTTGATCGTAAGCAGATGTATCAGCCATATTCGTGTCCGGCTATTTTCCACAGTCTTTTTAGAACCTTCCAACCTTTCAATTCGCGACCCATCCAGTTCATTCTGAAAATCGGCCGGTGACTTACCAGCTCAGCAATTTTAGTCACACATCCCGGCCTGTTCAGGATGGAGCCGTCGTCCGTTCATCCGTCCGCCAACGCACAATAACTGTCCGGATACGAACAGTTTCGTTAAATAAGTTTTCTGTTATTACTTGTTTATCAGATTGTTGAAAAAATGGAACAGATTTTATTGTTTGGGTTACTGGCTTCAGGTCAAACACATCACCAAAAACTATCGTACAATGTCCACCTCGTTCAAAACGCTTCTGCGTCGTTTAGCGCGTTATCGTCTTTTTACTGCATTAAATGTATTGGGCCTTGCTATTGGCATCAGTGCCTGCTGGATCATATACACGATCGTGAGTTATGAGTTCAGTTTTGAAAGTGGGTTTTCAAACCGCCAGAATACTTATCGCCTTGTCAGTGGATTTATTTTTGATGAAAAGGAATCATACAATGGTGGGGTGTCTGCGCCCATTTACCAGGCTATCCGTGAGCAGGTGAGGGGTGCGGATAAAGTGGTGCCGGTATTTACCAAATGGATATCTGCCGTAAAAATCGAAAGACCGGGACAGGAGCCATTGATCGTGGAAGATCCTAAAAATATAGCGGACATTGACAGTTCTTACTTCCAGCTCGTTCATTATGATTGGATGGCTGGTAACGCAAGTTCTTTTACAAGAACTGCGGACAATGTTGTGCTGACTGAAAGCCGTGCAAAAGAATATTTCGGGAATACCCCGGCGAGCCAGTTGCTTGGCCGCACTGTCACGTACAATGATAGCATACCCAAAAGGATCGCGGGCATCGTCAAAGATCTGCCATATCCGTCGGAGTTTATTACTCAGGAGTTTTTTGTGATGAAGCCGAAAGTGTATGAGTTGAATCAGTGGACAAATACCAATGGCAGTGATAAATTATATCTTCAGCTTTCAGCCGGCGCTGATACGGCGAAAGTAATGGCGCAGATCTCCGCTCTTGTAAAAGCAAAGGTCGATCTGTTTATGCTGGAGAAAAAGCCGACCTGGAGAATGCATCGCTGGTTTGAGTTATTGCCGTTGGAAAAAGCGCATTTCTCTGCTTATATAAAAGAGTATAACGTAAGAAAAGCGAGTAAGCCTGTATTGTATGGATTGATCGGGCTTGGCGGTTTTCTGCTGATACTTGCCTGTATCAACTATATAAATCTGAGTACTGCGCTGGTGCCACAACGAAGTAAAGAGATCGGTGTAAGAAAAGTGCTGGGCAGTGGAAGACGCACCCTGATGCAACAGATTTTTTCGGAAACGCTTATTACCGTATTGCTGTCAATTCTCCTTGCATTCGTATTTACAAAGATCGGATTTGCATTTTTAAAAGACGTGATACCTGAAGGAACGCTGGACCATTCCGATCCATGGGGATTGATCTTGTTCCTGGTTCCGTTATTGCTGATCGTAACGTTGCTGGCGGGCTGGTACCCGGCCTGGCTGATCGCGAAAGTGCAACCTGTGAGCATTATGCGGGGACAGGGGTTATTCAAAACAAGCAATAACAGGCTTGCCTTGAGAAAGGTGCTGATCGTTTTCCAGTTTGTGATTGCACAGATCTTTATCGTTGGCGCGCTGATCATGGGTTCACAATTGCGTTACACGGTAAAAAAAGATATGGGATTTAATAAAGAAGCGATCGTGCTGGCGGATGTTCCCTGGAAAATACGGCGGGATAAGAAATTCGAATACAAACAATTTGCACTTGCGGATGAACTGAGAAAAGAAACGGGGGTGGCAGGTGTTTCATTGGGACAAAAACCAATGACCAGTAATTACAGCTCGAGCCAGTATGAATATGCAGGTTCTGATGCATCTAAAGAACCGATCAAGCGCCTGGTGTTCCGGAAAACCGTCGATACCAATTATGTGCGCTTATATGGGATGAAACTGCTGGCGGGGCGTAATATTCATGCTTCTGATACAACGAATGAATTTGTGATCAACGAAACGGCTGTTGCTGCATTTGGTTTCAAATCTCCTCAGGATGCAATAGGCAAGATCATAGGGCAGGAAGGATACAAGTTCCCTATTGTTGGTGTGATAAATGATTTCCATCAACAGGATTTTCACACAACGATCGATCCATTGGCGCTGATGGCTGATAAAGATGGGGAGAGTGAATTTAATATCAAGCTTAATACATCTGATCCTTCCAAATGGCAGGAAACGATCAGGGCTATTGAAAAGAAATGGTACAGCTTTTATCCTGCGGGATCGTTTGTCTATAAATTTTATGACCAGGAGCTGGAGGCAATGTATAAGGAAGAACGAAATGTTTCGCAGCTGATCAATCTCTCCACTGTGATTGCAGTGGTGATCAGTTGTCTTGGATTGTTTGGTCTGGCAATCATCACCGCATTTCAACGTACGAAAGAGATTGGCATCCGCAAAGTGTTGGGCGCATCCGTTTCTGGTATCGTTGGGATCTTATCTTCTGATTTTGTCAAACTTGTATTGATTGCCCTGGTCATAGCAACGCCTGTTTCCTGGTGGGCTATGAACAAGTGGCTGAGTGATTTTGCTTACCGTATCGATATCAAGTGGTGGATGTTTGCTGTCGCGGGTTTTGCTGCGGTGGTGGTAGCATTGCTGACTGTGGGTTTTCATGCGGTGAAAGCTGCTTTGGCAAATCCGGTGAAGTCGTTGCGAAGCGAGTAAGGAGGAGTGAAGTCCGATGGCCGGGCTCCGCAGGGCGATAGAGAATAATAAGCATTACCTCTCTGGAAGCAGGTTGTTTAGTCCTGGTTAGAGGTGACACCGGTGTGTGGGCAGAAGTGAGCAAAGGAAACTCCGGGCTCCCGGGAATAATGGTGTCTTTATTAAAGGGGTTGGGATCGTGTGGAGGCGAGATCTGATCATTTGAGTAGAGGCGGTTCGTTTTTTCCGGATATAAATAAGTCTCGAAGCAAAACCGCCATTAACGGCGGGTATGAACGGCTCAAACCTCTCAAACGTATAACTTTCCAGCAGCCCGAAGGGGCACTGTTGGACCGGCTGTTGCGGGCAAACCGGGTTACCGTTCGCTCGGCCGGTCAGCCCGTTGACAGAAGTTATCCGTGATTTTACTGCAAAAACTATGATTATCGCGTTCTCTGTAATAAGTTTACAGCCGTTATGGCAGCTAAACAACAGGAGAATCTCGCTGGCTGGGGCAATTTCCCGGTTTCAGCTTCTTACAATACATATCCATCTACGGAAACAGAAGTCCTTAAGACGGTAAAGCAGGGCAACCTGACTCCCCGGGGACTGGGCCGCAGCTATGGAGATCAGGCAATCAACAAGGATGGCAAGGTCGTTATCTGCACCCATCTCAACCATTTTCTTGGGTGGGACGAGCAGAACGGCATCCTTGAATGTGAATCCGGGGTGAGTCTTGAGGAGATCATCAACGTTTTCGGACCTAAAGGCTGGCTGCCGATGATCTGTCCGGGAACAAAATTCGTTACTATCGGTGGCGCCATCGCTAATGATATTCACGGTAAGGCACACCACGTGGACGGATCTTTCTTCAACTGTGTGCTTTCTTTCCGGGTCATGCTGGCAGACGGCTCTGTGGTTACTGCCTCTCGTGAAGAAAATGCAGATCTGTTTGAAGCAAGTTTTGGCGGTCTTGGCCTGCTTGGTGTGATCATCAGTGCGAAGATCAGACTGCGTAAAGTTGAAACAACTTACTTCCGTCAGAAGTCCATCAAGGTGAAAAACCTGGAGGAGATGCTGAAGGCGCTCGAAGAATACAGTCACTTCAACTATTCGGTTGCGTGGGTCGATCCGCTGGCAAAAGGCGGCAAACTCGGAAGCGGTGTATTGACCGTTGGTGTAGCCGCCGGGGTAAATGATCTTCCCGCTTCTTTGCGAAGAGAACCGCTTAAGCTGCATAAAAAGTCAAAGCTCTCCGTTCCGTTTTTCCTCCCCGGTTTTCTGCTGAATGGCTTTACGGTCAGGATGCTGAATCGTGTGATTGCGTTCGTACAGAATTCTCCCAAGGAATTTATTCATTACGAAAAATTCTTCTTTCCGCTGGATATGATCAATAACTGGAACAGGGGTTATGGTAAACGCGGTTTTATTCAATACCAGTTTGTTATTCCTCCCGGAAAAGAAGGTGCGGATAATGTCAGAAAGATCATGGAAATGATCGCAACAAGCGGATGTACGCCATTTCTGAATGTATTCAAAAAAATGGGACATGGACAGGGAATTCTTTCTTTCCCTTTTGAAGGATACACGCTTGCGATCGATTTTCCTGTAACAAAAAATCTTCACGCGTTTACCAGAAAAATGGATGCCGAAGTATTAAAAGCCGGCGGACGAATTTACCTTGGTAAAGATTCGATGCTTGATAAAGAAATGTTCCAGGAAATGTATCCGCAGCACAATCAATGGATCGCTATCAAGCGGAAGTATGACCCAACGAATGTATTCAGTTCGGACATAGGAAGAAGGCTGGGGTTGCAGAGTTAAGAAAGGAGTGCGGAACGGTAGGATCGAAAGCAGGCCGGTTCGGCGATTGAAAATATTTTGACATAAGTAAAGACCTTCCTGCCGGGAGGTCTTTTAATTTAATGCAAACGAAGTTTATTCAACTATCGGGGGGCGTACTGCGGCCTGAGGTCCGTGATCTGGAGGCATTCCTCAACTGACTAACCCAAAACCTCAATTCACTCACTGCGCCATATTTCCTCACATATATCAGTCATAATATTGCATCCGGGTAGAGTTAATTGTAAGGGGGACTCTACCCACTCATAAGCGATTAGTTTTGGTGAAAGGAGGGAGTTTTTACTTCCTCCTTATTTTTTATACATTCTGTTACAATCAATACAGAGAATATTGGAGTATGCCGAACTATTGCACATGGGGTGTTGAGAGGTTTTACAGGCTTCAAGTGTTAGGTGGGCTGCGTTTGTCTGATCGGTTTAATAATAACGCAGCAAACTGCATGCAGGCAGACTGCCTAATCTTTGAAACCTCTCAAACGTCTCAGACCTCTTAAACAGATCCAGAATATTTCAGACAGTTAAGTGGTTGTTTCAGGCAGTTCAGTACATAATCGGTTTAATTCCGATGACATGAGATGTAGTTTGCACGAAAATTAAAGCCATGAAATCTTATCTCATTGTTATTGTTTGCTTATTGTCTGTTTCTTCATTTGCGCAGAAGAATCTTGGAATAAAAGCAGGGTTGAATTTTGTGAATGTAAAAAATGTCAAATCGATCAGTGATGCGAACTCCTCCAGCAAAACCGGTTTTATGGCCGGTATATACTTTGCACCTGAAACCAAAGGCCTGCTTGGGTATCGCTCTGAAGTTATTTTTTCCCGGCAGGGTTATGATTTTAAAACATCAAGTGCCGCCGGAGATGTGATGATGGATTATGTAATGCTTCCGCAATTGATGATCTTTAAGATCTCCAAAAGATTTCAGATACAGGCAGGCGGGCAAATATCTTTTCTTGTACGCGCGAAGGCCGATAGTATAAGCAGCAGCTCAAGACCGGCGGATGGTAAAAGTGCCATGGATTATTTTAACAAAATAAATTATGGAGCCGCAGCCGGACTGGAGGTGCGCCCCATTGCCGGCCTGATCGTTGGTGGACGTTATAATATGTTCTTTGGTGGTTTGAATGAGCAACTGGCTTCTGCAGGAACCGGCCTGCCTTCATTTATTCCTACGGATGGAAAGAAACTGAAGAATGGATTGCTGCAACTGTATGTGGGGTATCAGTTCTGAGGATAATTTTTTTTGATAGAAAGAATGTGTATCGAAAATAAACGGAGACCCGGGAGCCGATCCCATGAGTGGGGAACATCTACAGCCAACGATGTGTGATAATTACCCGGGGGTTGCTGAATAGCTGCAGGTTTGTGTTGAGAGGTTTCATCGGTTTGAGAAGTTTGACAGGTCAGCAGGTTGCGTTTGTCTGATCAGTTCATAATGCTTGCATCAAACTATCATCTGGCTGATTGCCTGAACCTCTTCAACCTGTTAAACGACGAACTCTTATTAAGCTCTTATTAATAACAGCATAGTTATTCAGCAGCCCCTGCTTAAAGCAAAAAGGCTTTACAAGCCTATCGGACATCGTAAAGCCTTTCTGAATTTGGGTATGTTTAATCAACAGATGAGTGAGGATGAGCAAGGAAAATCATGCTTTATTTTCTACTTGCTTTTCATATTAATTGCTTTGATAAATACCGGGTCTTTTTGTAACAGGTAATCCTTTTCATAAAGGATGTTTTTGTTTTTCAACCTGTTCAGGTATTCATCGATCGATAGTTCAACTTTATCTTCAACTTTGTCATGATATACATCAGCAGCGGTTTTTACATTCAGAAAATCGATTACAGGCTCAATACGGTAAAGTATTTTTGATGAAGGTAATTCGAAAAGAAGAGGACTTACTCCCTTTCCGAGCAACCGGCCTGTATTATTGCCAACAGAGATCAATTGCGATGAAAGTGCAGCAACGGCGGAAAAACTTCCGGCAGAAGAATAGATGTTCTCGTTTTGTAAAAGATAGATTGGACCATCATACAGGATCGACAGTGAGTCGGGCTGGATAGAAGACGGGCCACTATAAAAAATAAGGTAGTTGTTTTGTATAAAGTCCTTTTGTCTGTATGGCTTCCAGTCTTTCGCATTTTCCGGAAAATGTCTTTTTACAGCATCCGTGTTATTGCAAAGTATAAAATCTGTATAACTGATGGTGTCTTTGATCAATGCGCCAAGTATGTTTATCCAAACGCCATCGCCACCGCCCGGATTGTCCCGGATGTCAATCACTACTTTGCTTACAGGTTTATTAGCCGCCAGCGAACGTATAAGTGGCGGATAATAATCAGCTTCACTCATTTGCGGCACCCGAATGTATAATAGTTGTTCTTTTTCCCAGTATTCTACTTTTTTTGTCTGATTCACACTGGTATTGATAGTATCGGGAAAATGCAGCACCTGTGAGAAGGCAAGGTTTACCCTCGTCTTTTTTTTGTCGGGCTGTACGAAATCCAGCAACAGGCTGTCCTCTCCCTTAAAATTAGCTGCAAGAAAAAAATCCTCGGCAAAATATCTTTTCCGTTCAAAATCCCATCGCATCATTCTTTTATAAGATAACAGGGACTGAACAAACCGGTGGATTGACTGGCCATTGCATGATACAAGTTTTGATCCGGCTTTGATATTTTTTTCGCCTGCTGAAAAAGAGGAAAAGCAATAATATTCACCCTTCAGGTAGATCAATGGAATGAATAATTTCCGGTTATTTGCCGGGTCGATCCTCCATAGGCTGTCATAACGGGGGATAAGATCTATCGCCTGGTCTGATAGTCCGGCTTCCTGGTAATCTTTCCGCGAAGGGAGATAACCTGTGCGGATCAAACTGGTGTGTCCATCCTGGCAGGAGTTGAGAGCACGCTGTACACATTCCAGGAATGCCGCATCAGTTTTGCAATTGAAAACCTCATCTCTTATCAAGTGAAGATTTTTCCGGATATCGATGCCTGTGACTTTTTGGCGGACGTGATGCTGAGGGCTGATGGTGAGAATGTTGTTGATCAGCGTATCAAAATCACTGACCATTTGTGCTATAGTCAGCGAGGATTGTGCGTGGCTATCGATACAGTATGCCGTCAAAAGCAAAACCAAAACTTTTTTCATTTTAATAAGTTTGGCTAAAAGTACCTGTTCGGTCCGCAGTCGTTTACGCTGCCTGAACAAGCTGTTATTAACAGCAGCTCAACTGATATATTATGCTCCGCAAACGGATCTTATCTCCGGTCTTGTGGGGTAATTATTGCTGAGTTAGGCATTGCCTCTTTTCTCTCTTCCATCAATTGTCCGTCACACGCCTCTTGCTTTCAGGAAACAAAAAATCCCGCTATGCTCATTTCCTGAGTATAGCGGGATCGATGATTTGCTTTATGTTTATTTGATCAATCCAAATGCATAAACTGTTGTTTGTTTATAAGTTTCTCCCGGTTTCAGGATGGTGCTTGGGAATGATGGTTGGTTCGGGGAGTCAGGGAAATGTTGTGTCTCTAGGCAGAGGCCTGCGTGTTTCACATACTTCTGGCCATTTCTGGTATCAGCGAGTGTTCCATCAAGAAAATTGCCTGAATAGAATTGAACGCCTGGTTCTGTGGTCCATACTTCCATCTGGCGTCCGCTGTTGTTATCTTTAACTATGGCAATCTTTTCGAAGCTGCCTTCTTTTTTATTCAGCACCCAGTTATGATCATACCCACCTTTTACCTGCTGGATATCTTTGCCGATTGTTTTTGAAGTTGTGAAATCCATAGGCCCGCCTTTTACATCGGGAAGTTTGCCGGTTGGAATGAGGTTGTCATTTACTTCAGTAAAGCGATCACCAAGGATTTGCAATTCGTGACCCAGTACGGTTGAATCTTTTCCGCCGGAAAGGTTGAAGTAGCAATGGTTGGTAAGATTCAGCGGTGTTGCTTTATCGGTTGTTGCGGAATATTCGATCTTTAATTCGTTCGCAGCTGTCAGGGTATACGTTACTTTGACGGTTAAATTACCCGGATAACCCTCTTCGCCATCCTTGCTGTTGTAGGTCAGTTCAAGGCTGCTGTCTCCCGCTGGTTTGCTTGCTGTCCACAGCACTTTGTCGTAGCCTTTGTTTCCGCCGTGAAGGCTGTTGCCGTGATCGTTGCCTGCAAGTGTATACTCCCTGCCGTCAAGTTTGAATTTACCGTTTGCGATGCGGTTGCCATACCTTCCGATCAGCGCGTTGAAATAAGGATTACCTTTTTGTACAAACCCGTCGAGCGAATTGTAGCTGAGTACAACATTAGCTTTGTTGCCCTGTTTGTCCGGCGTAATAATGTCTGTTACTGTTCCGCCATAATTGATCACGCTTACCTGCATACCGGAAGGATTCGTGAGCGTGTACTGGGTTACGGCCTCATTGTTGAAATTGCCATAGGGCTTTTCACTGATGGAAAACTGCATGGTATCTGTTTTAGGTGCTGAGCTGGAGGTATCGTCAGTTTTTGGATCATTGTTACAGGCGGCCAGTGTAATGGCTGCACCCGCAAGAAATAGGCTGAGTTGTTTTTTCATATAACTGTTTTGCAATAAATAATAACGTCGCAGCCGCTATACAAAATGAGCTATACCTGTTTTTTATACAAATATATAACCGGCGGGGATTATAAAGAAACCGGTGTAAAATGCGTGCATTTCATACAGCGACAATTCGTGTCAAAGTAACACTTATAACCCGGATAAAAAAATATTACTACCTGATCGGAGGGTTTGGGATAATGTTCAGAAACGCGTGGAAATTGGCTTTATAGTGCCTGCTGTCCAGCTTGTAAAAAAAAGCCCCTTTTTTGGAACTGCCTTTGTCCTTGTCTTTTTGTTTTATCAGCAATTTGGTGGACAACACTTTCCTGGTAAAATTCCGTTTATCAAATGGCACGTCGTACACGCATTCATACAGGTTTTGCAGTTGCGGCAGTGTGAATTTTTTGGGTAACAGTTCAAACAGCAATGGATGCAGGGCTGCTTTATACCGCAATTTTTCCTGTGCCATATGCACCATTGCGGGGTGATCAAAGATCAGTTCGGGGATATCTGTCAGTGGAAACCATTCTGCATGATATTCATCGCTCAGTTGTTGCTCGTAGCGATGTATATCGATCAGTGCAAAATAGGTAACGGACAGTGTCCGTTCGATCGGATCACGGTCCATGTCTGAGAATGTATGCAATTGTTCCAGGTAAACTCCTTCCAGTCCGGTGAGTTTTTTTAGAATGCGGATAGCTGCAATATCGGCGCTTTCGTTGGGTGAGATAAATCCGCCCATCAGGCTCCAGCGCCCTTTTTCCGGTTGAATGGCCCGCTGCACGAGCAGGAGCTTAAGTGTGTTTCCATCAAAGCCGAAGATGATACAATCAACGGCCGCAAGTAGTCGTGTCTGGTGTTGGTATTTTGTCATATAACAAGCTGCGGGCAAAGGAACAGCGCCAGCAGTGGGATAAGGGTTTAATCAGCTGATTTTAAAAAATTGTTTACCATGAAAAGTTATTGAAATCTTTCATTAACCCGACCACATTTTTCATTCCCGCAAAATCTTCTTTGTCATGCAGGCTTGTGATCACGGCACAGTTCATTCCTGCTCTGGCTGCTGCTTCCACGCCTTTTGGGGAATCTTCAAATACCAGGCACTCCGCGGGAGCCACTCCCAGCTTTTCAGCACACACCAGAAAGGTTTCAGGATCGGGTTTGCTGATCTTCACATCATCTGCACTGATCAATGCGTCGAAATATGAGCGTATGTTCAATTCATTCACTACAAAATCGATATTGAACATAATAGCCGCTGATCCGATCGCCATTTTTATGCCTTGCTGTTTTGCTTTTTCCAGCAACGAGGGCAGTCCATCCAGTAATTTGAGATGAGGCCGGAATGTTTGCTGGTAGGTTCTTTCCTTATCCCAACTCATTTTCGTTTTTTCTTCGCCTGAAAATCTTCCGGGGAAGATCCGCTCGAGCAATTCATCATTTTTGCCATAACATTCTTCTTTCATCCTTTCCATCGAGATCCCGGCGCCAAGGCCGTTCAGTATCTGGTGCCATGCTTTAATGTGATACTGCATATCATCGATCATTGTACCATTCATGTCAAAGAGAAAAGCCTTGTACTTCACGGGTGGTTGTTGTTTGAGGCTAAATGTAACACGAATTGGGGGAATTATGAGAAATATGAGATGGAGGGAGGGATTGTGCGAATAGCACAAATTAGGTGGACTGTTGTTGGCAGATGACAGTTGTTCGATGGCCGACAGCCGTTGGCCGATCTGCTGCCGGTTGGCGGAAGGTTCAATATCTTATTGATCGTTTTGACATTCTCTTTAATGGATCATTTCCACGGGGTGCCTTTAATTCGGACGACTGCCATCAAACGTCTCAATCGTTTGCATCGCATTGCGATGTTGTTCTTTTCGTTTTTCCTTCTTTGCTCAAACGATTGCGCGGTTTTTTAATGTATTTATCTTCTATTTTCACGGGGAAGCATTAAAAAAGTACTGAATGAATCGTAAAGAATTTGTCAGAAACGGAACTGTTGCCGCGGCGTCGCTGACATTGTTGCCCTCAGAGATCTGGAGTGCCGGACCGGTGGATACAAAAGTGAAGATCGGGATCATCGGAGTTGGTTTGCGCGGGCAGAATCACCTGGATCTTGTATTGCGGAGAGCCGATACAGAGCTTGTAGCGATCTGCGATGTGGACGACAGAATGCTGAAGACTGCAAAAGAGATGATCACGAAGAGCGGAAAGAAAATGCCGCAGGTTTATACCGGAGGTACTGATGCATGGAAAAAAATGTTGTCTGCCAAAGGTCTCGATGCGGTAATCATTGCCACACCATGGGAATGGCATAAGCCCATGATCATTGGTGCAATTGAGTCCGGTATCCGCTATGTTGGTACGGAGGTGATACTGGGCATCACTCTGCAGGATCACTGGGATGTGGTGAAAACCGCAGAACGATACCAGGCGAACGTGATGATGATGGAGAATGTTTGTTACCGCCGGGATGTAATGGCTGTGCTGAATATGGTCCGCCAGGGTTTATTCGGCGAGATCATGCATTTGCAGGGCGGCTATCAGCATGATCTGCGTGAAGTGAAATTCAATGATGGCGTTCATGCTTATGGATATGGTGTTGAATTTGGTGAAAAAGGTTTTTCAGAAGCACATTGGAGAACGGAGCATTCTGTACACCGCAATGGCGATCTTTATCCGACACATGGCATTGGCCCGATCGCGCAATATATCAATATTAACAGAGGCAATCGTTTTGTAAGTCTTAGTTCGTTCTCAACAAAGAGCAGGGGATTGCATCAGTATATTGTGAAGAAAGGCGGTGCTGATCATCCGAATGCAAAAGTAGAATTTAAACTGGGTGATATCGTTACCACGCAACTGCTTTGCGCAAATGGTGAGACGATATTGCTGCAGCATGATACCAATCTTCCAAGACCATATTCGCTGGGCTTCCGTGTGCAGGGTACGGAGGGATTGTGGATGGATGTAAACAAAAGTATTTATATACAGGAAAAGGCGGCGAAGGCGCATCAATGGGATGCCGCGGCCGACTGGCTTACACAATATGATCATCCGTTATGGCAGCGCTGGAGCAAGGAAACTGCGGGCGCCGCGCATGGCGGCATGGATTTCTTTGTGGTGCATTCATTTGTAGAATCGGCCAAACGGAATGTGCCTACACCGATGGATGTGTATGATGCCGCGGCATGGAGTGCGATCACACCGTTGAGCGAGCAGTCCATTTCCCTGGGAAACCAAACAGTAGAATTCCCTGATTTTACCGGCGGGCAATGGATGTACCGTAAGCCGGTATTTGCGTTGAATGATGAATTCTGATAAGAGATGAAAATTGATGTTCGGTCATCGGACCAGCCCGATAATTCTCCTGACTAAAAATGACCACACCTAAATTGAAACGTGATGAATGAATCAGTCCTGGCTGCATTTGGTTTTCAACCCAGGCAGGTGAATCTTGAGCGGATCGGCTCCGGCCTGATCAATCATACCTGGAAGGTCTTCCGGGACGACCAGGTATTTATTCTGCAAAAGATCAATGAAGACGTGTTTTCCTCTCCGGATGATATTGCCGCTAATCTCGATCTTGTGTCCGCCTATTTGCAGGAGCATCATCCGGAATATACTTTCATTGCGCCGATCCGGTCAGGGCAGGAAGGTTCGCTGGTATATCGCCAGGGAGAAGGCTATTACAGGTTGTTTCCTTTTGTATGTGGTTCACATTCGAAGGATACAGCTGAAACCAGTTTGCAGGCGTATGAAGCGGCGCGGCAATTTGGAAAATTCACGCGCCTGTTATCGGGGTTTGATACAAATCAGCTTCGTATCACCATTCCTTTTTTTCATGATCTTGAGTACCGGTATAATGAGTTTGTTAAAGCCCTGAATGCGGGCGATGCGGCGCGGATCAGGGAATCCCGGGAGGTTTCACATCTCCTGCTTGGTAAAAATCATATTGTCGAAACGTTCAGAAAGATCAAAGCAGATCCCTCATTCCATACGCGCGTGACGCATCATGATACGAAGATCAGTAACGTGTTATTTGACGAGTCAGGCAAAGGGATTTGTGTGATCGATCTGGATACGTTAATGCCGGGGTATTTTATCAGCGATCTTGGAGATATGATGCGGACTTATTTATCGCCGGTGAGTGAGGAGGAAAAGGAGACCGAACGGATCTTTATCCGGGATGATTTTTACCAGGCAATTGTGGAAGGTTACATGGATGAAATGAAGGATGAACTGACAGATAAGGAAAAAGATCATTTCTTTTATTCGGCGCTTTTTATGACCTATATGCAGGCGCTCCGTTTTTTGACGGATCATCTGAAAAACGATCAGTACTATCATCCGTCTTATCCGGGACAAAATCTTGTGCGAGCAAGAAATCAAAGCACACTGCTTCTGCGCATGCTTGGAAAGGAAAAGACGTTAAGGGTGTAACCGGAAGTCCGCCGCATTTTCCTGAAAAATAAAACGCCTACCTTTGCGCTATGGGCGTATTCAGACAGATTGCAGAATATCTTTTTATAAAGAAGAAAGATCCAAATCGGCCAACAAACCGGGAGATCAAAGCGATGCACTGGAGTAACAGGATCAGTATTCTTGTATTCCTGATTTGCCTGATATTGCTTGCAATCAAATTGCTGCGCAAATGATCTTACCTGTTCTTCTGCAGCCAGCCTACAATAGATACGGCTGCTTTATGTGATGCATGGCCTCCTTCACTCAGCAGTTGCCTTAAGTCACTGTAATCCTTTTTCAATTGGATCTGTCGTTCCGGGTTGTTGAGCAGATCATTCAGCTCATGGTGCAGATTTTCAACGGTGAGTTCGTGTTGTATCAGCTCCTTTACCACCAGTTTGTCCATGATCAGGTTTACCAGTGAAATATATTTCACTTTGATCACGCGTTTCGCAATCTCATAAGAGACCGGCGAGCCTTTGTAGCAAACTACTTCAGGTACGGCAAACAGAGCTGTTTCCAATGTGGCGGTGCCGGAGGTGACCAGCGCGGCTTTTGATTGGCGCAGCAGGTCGTATGTTTTATTGGAAACATAGGAAACATTGTTGTAATCCTTCATCAGCTCATCATAAAAACTTTCATCCAGACCGGGAGCTTTCGCCACTACAAATTGGTGATCGGGGAATCGTGGGCTTAATTGCAGCATGATGGGCAGTTTTTTCAGGATCTCCTGTTTGCGGCTGCCGGGCAGTAATGCAATGATCGGTTTATTGGCGAATGAAGGTGGTGCTGGTTCGGCTTGTTTGGCTTCCACCACTTCCACCAGCGGGTGACCAACGTATTCAACATCCCAGTTCCATTTGTTTTTGAAATAATCTTTTTCAAAAGGAAGTATCACCAGCATTTTGTCAATGCATTCCTTCATCATTTTTACGCGTCCTTCTTTCCATGCCCATACCTGCGGACTGATGTAGAAGATCACTTTCAATCCCTGTTCGCGTGCCCATTTGGCAATGCGGAGATTGAAGCCCGGATAGTCGATCAGGATCAACGTGTCCGGTTTACTGGCGAGAATATCTTCTTTGCAGAATTTGAGATTGCGGAAAATAGTGCGCAGGTTCATCAGCACTTCTGTAAAACCCATGAAGGCAAGATCACGGTAGTGTTTGACGAGCTCGCCGCCGGCGGCCTGCATTTTATCACCACCCCAGCAACGGATGTCCGATGCTGTATCCAGCTTTTTGATCTCACGGATGAGATTGCTGCCATGCAGATCACCTGATGCTTCGCCGGCTATGATGTAATACTTCATGCGTAAATTAAAAAGCAAAAATTAAAAAGTAAAAGCCAGAAAAGTCAGGGTCTCAGTTTTCTGATTTTTACTTTTCAATTTTAATTCAATGAGTGATCAATTCAAAATCTTCAGGATCAATATCGCGATACCGAATACTACGGTGACCAGGAAAATGCCTCTCGCGGTCCTGTCGCGGCGGGTGTTTATAAAAACGGTGAACAGCGCCACGTTGGCCAGCAGTGAAAGGGACGCGGTAGGGGTGAGCAATCTTTTATTGGAAAACAGGTCTTCCAGGAAAACGCCCAGTGATACTGATGAATATTTGGCCATATAAATGACGAGCAGGCCAATGACCGGGCCGATAAGGCCAAGGATCAATCCGAGTTGAAGGTTATCCCGTTTGAATATCATTATTTCCAAAGTTTTTCCAGTTTGGACTTTAGAACGTAGTTTGTAAGATCAAATTGCACAGGAACCAAACTTACGTATCCGTTTGCGAGGGCCCACACGTCTGTATCCCTTGCTTTATCAAAATTTACAAATTCGCCGGTGAGCCAATAATAAACGCGGCCATGCGGATCCTGGCGTTCAATAAAATCTTCTTCATATTTCGCATAAGCCTGTTTACAGATCTTCAAACCCTTGAGATGTTCGGCCGGAAGAGCGGGTATGTTCACGTTAAATACTGTGTGCTTATCCAGTTTGGTAGTGAGCATTTTCTCTACAACCATCCGTGCATATTTTCTCGCTCCGGAGAAATCAGCGTCGATGCTGTAGTCTAAGAGAGAAAAGCCTGCTGAGGGGATGCTTTCTATCGCGGCTTCAACGGCTGCAGACATAGTACCTGAGTAAATCACATTGATACTGTGATTTGCACCGTGGTTGATACCACTGAGACAGAGATCTGGTTTGCGGTGAAGCACTTTATCAACCGCCAGTTTTACGCAGTCGACCGGAGTGCCGGTGCATGAATATGCTTCGATATCACCGAACATATTTACTTTCTGAAGGCGGAGCGGATGGCCGATCGTAATGGCGTGTCCCATACCTGATTGAGGTTTATCGGGTGCAACGACAACGATCTTGCCCATGTCTTTCACAGCTTCGACCAGATTCATGATACCGGGAGCAGTTACGCCATCATCGTTTGTGATGAGGATAACCGGCTTGTCTTTCGCGGTCACTTTTGCAGTTTTGACCTTTTTCGCGGATGTGGTTTTTTTCTTTGTAGGCATAGAAGGTACAAAGTTGACAATATTTTCCGCGAAAAAGCGAAAAGTCAAAATTAAAAAGTCAAAATATTTCTCGTTAAAGGACATATTTACTGGTCTTTAGGGATTTTTTACTTTAAGAAAAGGCATAGCTTTTTTTCTGGTGTTAAATAAATTAGTATTTTGCGCTAAATAAGTTAGTTTAACATGGCTATATCTAACCAGAATCTGAAATATCTGCGCAAACTTCGTGGATGGACACAGGAAGAATTTGCCAATAAGCTCCGTATTAAGCGCTCGTTGCTGGGTGCATATGAAGAAGAGAGGGCAGAACCGCGTATTGATGTGCTGGAGGTGGTATGTGATATTTTTAAGCTTACCCTGGACGATATTCTCAGGAAAGATCTGAGTGAGAACAAAAGCAATTATCTGGCGAAACGCCGTGCAATGAAACTGGCATCGGGTCGTCCGGATATTCCTTTTGTTCCGGTAAAAGCCGCTGCGGGGTACCTTGCCGGTTATGCTGATCCGGAGTTTGTGGATGAATTGAACACGTTCACCCTTCCGATGCTTGCCGGTGGAAACTATCGCGCCTTTGAGATAATCGGGGATTCAATGTTGCCTACACCAAGCGGATCAGTGATCGTGGGTGAGAAGGTGGATAATTTTGAAGAGCTCAAAAATGATATGGCCTGTATCGTTGTTTCCCGCAACGAAGGGATCGTTTATAAACGCGTTCAACGGATGGCGCGCACAAAAAATAAACTGACACTCGTCAGTGATAACCCCGTTTATCAACCCTATACCGTTAACACAGACGATGTACTGGAAATGTGGCAGGCGCAAATGATCATTTCAAAAGCCGGCAATCAGCATCGCTGGGATATGGGACAGCTGGCGAATATCGTAAGTGACCTGCAGGAACAAGTGATTACCCTTAAGAAAAAGATGAGTTAACCAGTAGCAAAGAAAAAAAACGCGATCATTCTGCGTTTTTTCGACGGAGGGTTTTTTCTCTTCAGACCAGACTTTTATATTTGTTGGGGAGCTAACTGTATGCGTAAAAGTAGAATTCTTTTGTTGAGTCTGCTGCTGTTGGGCCATGCAACTATCTTTTCTCAGGGAAAAACATTGCAAGCAACCAAGACCGACCACAGACCTGTTATCGATGGGGTGCTGGATGATATTGCCTGGCAGGGAGTAATGCCTGCGACCGGTTTTATCCAGAACTTTCCCAATGTAGGAGCTGCTGCCAATCAGCGCACCGAAGTCAGGATCGTTTATGATAACAATGCGATCTATATCGGTGCTTATCTCTACGACGACCCTGCGCTGATCCGCCGCCAGATCACTGCCCGCGACGAAGAGCAGATGAAAGACCTCGATTATTTTTCCGTTTTTTTTGATACGTATAGTGATCACCAGAATGGTTTCCAGTTTTTGGTGACTTCTTCAAATGTGCAAACAGATGCCAGGCTTGCACCGAACCTTACCCTGGGTCCTGGCGAGTATGGTGATAAAACATGGGATGCAGTATGGGAAAGTAAAGTCTCTATCCGCGACGATGGCTGGATAGTAGAAATGAAGATCCCCTATCTCTCACTTCGGTTCAGCAAGGAGGAAATACAGAACTGGGGACTTCAGTTTCTTCGTTCTGTGAGGCGCAATAATGAAACAACCTTTTGGAATTTTGTAAATCCCCAGGTGAATGGTTTTGTAAACCAGTTCGGCACCCTGCAGGGCTTGCAAAATATCAAACCGCCATTGCGTCTTAGTTTCTCTCCTTATCTCTCCACAGGATTCCGTCAGACGCCGGATCGTGATGGCTACCGGAATGAATGGCTCAGAAGCGGAGGAATGGATGTGAAGTATGGGGTGAATGAAAGCTTTACACTGGATGCAACGCTGATCCCTGATTTCGGCCAGGTGATCTCCGATAATGTAGTCAATAACCTTACGCCTTATGAAGTGAGATTTGATGAATACCGCCCTTTTTTCACCGAAGGAACGGAGATTTTCAACAAATCGGGGTTGTTTTATTCACGCAGGATCGGTGCTGCTCCGGCCGGATTTTATGCGGTGCAGGAGATGGCTGAAGATGATCCCAATATTGAGATCATTGATAACCCGGGCCGCACAAAGCTGTACAATGCCGTCAAATTTTCTGGCCGCACACAGAAAAAATTAGGAATTGGCTTTTTCAATGCGATCGGTGGCCCGATGTATTCAACGATCCGCAACAAGATGACCGGTGAAAAAACACGGATCCAGACCGAGTCACTTACAAATTACAATATCCTTGTGCTGGATCAGGCCCTGAAAGGAAGGTCCTACGTGACATTTACCAATACAAATGTTCTTCGGAACGGACATAACCGGGATGCGAATGTTTCAGGGTTGAATTTTAGTTTTTACGATAAGAGTAATACGTATAATCTGCGAGGTGTGGTGGATTACAGCAAAGTATTTGAAGATGACTCATACGACGGATATACTGCTTCACTCAGGGCTGCGAAAGTGAGTGGTAAATGGCAATATAACGTGCAAAGTATTATCCGCTCGCTGAACTATGATCCAACGGATCTGGGTTATTTATCCAATGCGAACCAGGTTACCAATACAGTGGATGTTTCTTACAGTGAGTTTGAACCTTCACGCTATTTTGTGAATTACAGGTATGGTCTTACTGTTATTCACCGGCAGTTGTATAAACCCGGTAAATTCAATGATCTTACTTTGCAGGCAACCGGTTCATGGATCTTCAGGAATTTCTGGGATGTAACATTGACTGCTTCGTATCTGCCGGATCAGCATGATTATTTTGTGCTCAATTCAGGCTTTGATCAATATGCAAGAAGACCACAATATGGATACCTGGGTCTTTCAGGGAGCTCCGACAGCCGCAAGCGGCTTTTCTTTAACTATGAGTTGCTCGTTGGTAAATTTTTTAAGAATGCCGAGAAGAAATATTATCAGATCGTTGGCGGGCTCCGCTATCGCGTGAATAATAAACTTTCTGTAGAAATTTCGCATGAATACGAAACAGAAACGGACTATATTATTTCTGCCGGTAAAGATGCGCTTGGAAAATCACGCATAGCCTTTATAGATTTTAAGGAAGTGACCTCATTATTTTCCGGGATCTACAGTTTTACTCCCCGTATCAACCTGACGTTTCGCGTAAGGCATTACTGGAGTCCTGTACCAGTCAACAGGATCGCTTATCTTGATGAAAAAGGAAATGCGATCTCCAGTACGACCTATCCGGGAAGCATAATTCAAAATGTGAACTACTTTAATGCAGATGCATTTTTTACCTGGGATTTCCGTTATGGCAGCCGTTTTATTCTTGCCTATAAAAACTGGCTTGGAGATAATTACAGCGTCGATGGCAACCAGTATAGAAGATATTTCCCCAATCTTGGTCAGGCACTGAATGAAAGACATGGCAATGAACTGACCGTGCGGTTTATTTACTTTCTTGATTATAACAAGTTGCGTAAGTGAATTGGGGCTGAGTTTCTGGTTAAAGTGTTCGCTGTCAGGTAAGCGATTTTTTCTGCAAATGCAGCACTTCATTTTCTATAATACCAAATACGTCTTCTCCAAATGATGGTCTTACCTGGTAAGATCCTGTAAAGCGGCTGAATGCCGGAAGAATGCAATGTGTTTTGGTAAAATAGAAGCAGGGCATTTTTAAAGATTGTTTTCCCTTGCCTCTCACTACTACACTGGGGTGAATATGACCCGCGAAAAGATAATGATCTGCGGGTTGCTGATCTGCAGCTTCTTCAGTAGCATGAGCAAAGATGAAGGGGAATAATGGCAGCGGCGTATTATGCACCATGATATCAGCCTCTTCATACCATTTGTTATCCAGTATATCATGATTGCCTTTTGTAAGATGGACTTCCAGTGAAGAAAAATCTTTCCGCCATTTGCGAAAAAGATCAAGCTCACGATTGGCGGCGCTGTGGCTGAGATCACCAACAATGATCAGCCGTTCTGCTTTAAAGAATAAGATCTGTGAGAGCAGGCGATGCAGATCGTCTTTATAAATTGCAGCAGGAATACCAATACCTTCTTTGCGGAAATGACCCGTCTTGCCGATATGAAGATCAGCAATGATCAGGGTGTTTTCGCTTTCCCAAAACAAGGCTCTGTCGCCACTCATTACAAGGTGCTGGCCGGAAAGTATATGAGATAGGTAACGTGTCATCATCAGTGTATCTGAACTGAATTTAGGGATTTATATGATCGGAGACCCAAACATTTGCATGTTTTTATTCACGTAGAAAATCTTATTAATCCTTTCCGGAGTTGAAAGCCATCAGCAATGCTGTCAGAAAAAAATGAGCATGGTCCGGAGTCAATATTCAATCCCTAAAGCTGGTTCACTGTCATGTCTCTCAATCTTCCAGCTGCAACTGCATTTTCTTCACCCTGTCCTCCAGTTTTTCTGACGAAAGATCCTCGCGCATGCTATCCACTTTTATGGGGAAGCAGAATGGTGTGAGCTGTTGGGGCCAGGTGATAATAATATCAGATGTTTGGATCCGTTGAAGCATATCTCTCAGCCTTGCTTCTTCCATTTGTTGTGCAAATACTTCCTGGTAGGATTGTCTTAACAGAAGGTTGTTGGGTTCGTATTCCGCGAATACTTTAAACAGGAGCGATGCGGACGATTGCAGGTGTCTTGCTTTCTTATATTCACCGGGATAACCCTGAAAGATAAGACCACCGATCACGGCGATATCCCTGAACTTTCTTTTTGCCATTTCAGTTGAGTTCACGCTTCGCTGAATATCTTCAAATAGATTATCAGGAGAAAATAATTCATACACATTCGTATCATCAACGGGGATGGGTTGATCGCTTAATAATTCAAAACCATAATCGTTCATTGCGAAGGAAAACGTGATCGGTTTGATACGGCTGATCCGGTAGGAGAGGATTGCCGCCATTGCTTCATGGACCAGTCTGCCTTCAAACGGATAAACAAACAGGTGATAACCATCTTTTGTTTCTATCTGTTCGATGAGTAATTCGTTTGCTTTTGGTACATGCGAATGTTTTTCCTGCCGGTCAAACAAGGGCTTTAGAGCCTGTAGCTCCACGGCCTTCGTTTTTTTCTTTTCAAATGCAAGATTGAATGTTTCCCGGAGCTTTTTCCCGAGATTGGCAGAGAGGGGCATCCTGCCACCATTCCAGCTGGGCACCACGGATTTTCTGGCATTTGATTTTCTTACCAGTACCGTCATGTCTTTGATCATAACGAGCTCAAGGTTTCTTCCGGCAAGTGTGAATGTATCTCCTGGTTCAAGCCTTGAAATAAAATATTCTTCTATCACTCCGATAAAACCACCGCTGAAGAATTTAACTTTTAACATGGCGTCACTTACAATGGTGCCGATATGCAAACGGTGGCGCATTGCTACTCTTCTGCCGGTGATGCGGTATGATCCGTCAATGATCTCTACTTTTTTATATTCATCATACTGCTGCAAAGCCGTTCCACCTTCGGTGATATAATGCAGCAGCTGGAGCCATTCATCTTTATTGATCTCACGGAAACAGTAAGTGTTTGTGATCTCTTCCCAGATCTCATCGGGTCTGAATCCATCGGAGATTGCGAGTGTGCACAGGTATTGTATCAATACATCAAAACAAAGCAGCATCGGTTCACGGCTTTCGATGAGCTGCTCGCTGATTGCTTGTTTCAATGCTGCTGCTTCTACCAGTTCAAGCGAGTGTGTAGGAAGAAAATAGATCTTGCTGACCGCATCAGGCTGGTGACCGCTTCGTCCGGCGCGTTGAAGAAAACGTGCAACGCCTTTGGGTGACCCGACCTGTATAACGGTTTCAACGGGGCGGAAATCAACCCCAAGATCAAGCGAAGCTGTACAAACGACAGCTTTTAACCTTCCCGTATGCAGGTTCTCTTCAACCCATTGGCGCAGTTCCTGATCGATGCTTCCATGGTGGAGCGCGATTGCTCCGGCGAGTTCAGGTGCTGCATTAAGCAGGGTCTGGTACCACATTTCACTCATACCTCTTGTGTTGATAAAGATAAGCGTGGTGCGGTTCTCCAATATGATCGGTATAACTTTATCTACCAGCTTGATTCCAAGGTGACCGGCCCAGGGGTATTTTTCAATTTCATCAGGGATCACCGCTTCAACTTCTATTTCCTTCCGCATGTTCGCGCGGACGATCACGCCTTCCTGTCTTATGTTGGATAACAGTACTTCTTTTGCCTGCTCAAGATTGCCGATGGTTGCAGAGATACCCCAAAGGCTAAGCGGGATTTTCTTTTCAGAAGATCTTCTTGCGCCAACGATCCTGCTGATGGCGAGCTCCACCTGCACACCTCTTTTGCTGCCAAGTAATTCATGCCATTCATCCACTGCCAGGATGCGCAATGTTTCAAAGGTCTCCGCGTACCCTTTTTGTGCAAGCAAGAGATGAAGGCTTTCAGGTGTGATGATCAGTACTTCGGGCATCTGCCTTTTCTGCCGCGCGCGTTCATTCAGGTCAGTATCGCCGTTGCGGATGCCGATCTTCCAGCTCATTCCGAGTTCATGTATCACTTCTTCCATTGCACGTCCGAGATCTTTTGCCAGTGCACGCAACGGCGTGATCCAAAGAAGCTGCAGACCGTTCTTTGATTTAGTGTTGTAGTTGTCAGGATATCTGTTGATAAAATTAATGAGCGAGCCAAGAAAAACGGAGAAGGTCTTTCCGCATCCTGTAGGTGCATTTACCAGTCCGCTGTTCCCATTTACAATGTGTAGCCAGGCTTCTTCCTGGAAACTGAATGGATGCATTTCCCGGCTTTTCAGCCATGCCATGATCACCTCATATCCTTTTGTCTGCGCCGGCTGTGCCATGCTGTTGTTGTTTGATAGAGGAAGGGGTGAGAGGTTTGAGAGGTTTCATAGATTAATGCCCGGTTTGTAAGATACAGTGCTTCAGAAGCCTTCATTGAAAGGGCCCCTTAAACCTCTCAAACAGGATCCGCGGAACGCGGACTCCTAGTTGACGCCCTTTATCAACCCGTCCTGCCATTTCAAAAAGTACAGTTTCTTATTTTCAAAATACTGCAGCGTCATACTGGTTTTTTCGAGAACGGGCTGGATGTCGAAGTCGGTGAAGACTTTGTTTCCTTTGTCGCCGAGGTTGGAGGCGAGATCGTCGCGGTATTTGATGAGCAGCCTGGCGAATTTCCAGGTCACTTCGTAGCCGCGGAATACCATATCACTTGGGCGGGCATACATGATGTTATTGAAATAGGCAGTAAGGTCCTGGCTGATCTTGTCGGATTTGGGGTTGTAGAACGGGTTGGCATAAACAATTTCCAGTCCGTTGAATTCGGGTCTGGAAAAATCACGAACGCCATCCCAGGTTGGCATTCCCATCAATGTCAGCGGATATGATTTGCTGATGGATGCCAGCTGCTGCGCCAGTCTTCTTCCGAAGTTTGCGTCGAGCGTGCCGGAGATAGCCACGGTGCTTCGGTTGCTATCGAGCTGCGCCCTGAGCTGATTTACGGTGAAGCTGTCAACCAGGTCAACGTATTTTATCTTCAAAGCAACGGAGCTTGTTGTTTTGGAATAATCATCCAGCAACTGTTTGATCTGATCTTCGATCATTCCTTTTTTGCGGAATACTGTTACCTGTTTGGTTGCGTGGTATTTCTGTACGTATTTGTAAACGCCTTCTATCTGTGTGCGCAGTGTCGGGTTCAGTACAACAAAGAATGGATTGGCACTTACACCACCATCATTCGGGATCGTTGTATTAATGACAGGAATATTTCTTTTTACCGCAACTTCTGCAAATAGCCGTACTTCATTGCTGGCGCAATGGGCGATGATCAGATCTACATCGGCCAGTTCGGGGCGTTTCAGCTGATCTTCGAGTGATTCTTTTGCAGAGCGCGTATCATAGACATACACTTCAATTGCGGAACCTTCTTTTGCCAGGGAATCCAATGCGAGTTGTGCCCCTTCATAGAATTCAAGACCCGGATTGATGAATTTTGGGAATACGGTTTTTGCATAACGGTATTCATTCGTTGCATCAAAAGCCGAATCAAGAAAGAGTGGTGCGAAAATGGCGATCTTAGGTTTGGCAACTGTTGTACTGTCCTGCGCATGCAACCCTTGCAGGCACACAAAACAAGCCAGTGCAAGCGAAAAAAATAATTTCATTTGTGTCGATTTAACAGCCAGCTGTCAGATCATCTTTTGTACACGGCTCTTATTCCCACTCGATAGTGGCAGGCGGCTTGCTGCTGATATCATACACCACCCGGTTGATGCCGCGCACATTATTGATGATCTCGCTGGAGATATTGGCTAAAAACTCGTAAGGAAGATGAGCCCAGTCGGCCGTCATACCATCAACGCTGGTTACAGCTCTGAGAGCGACGGTAAATTCGTATGTACGTTCATCACCCATCACGCCTACACTTTTAACCGGTAACAAGATAGTGCCGGCCTGCCAAACCGTTGCATACAAATTGTTATCTTTTAAGCCCTTGATATACACATGATCAGCTTCCTGGAGCAACTGCACTTTTTCAGGAGTGATCTCACCCAGGATGCGGATCGCAAGTCCTGGTCCGGGGAATGGATGCCTGTCGAGCATTTCAGACGGAATGCCCAGTTCGCGGCCAACCCTTCTTACTTCGTCTTTGAACAGGAAACGCAGCGGCTCTACCAGTTCAAGATGCATTTTGTCCGGCAACCCGCCTACGTTGTGGTGAGATTTGATCGTTACAGAAGGTCCATGTACAGATACGCTTTCGATCACGTCAGGATAAATTGTTCCCTGACCAAGCAATCCGACACCTTCAACATGTTTTGACTCTTCCTGGAATACGTCGATAAAGAGTTTGCCGATCGTTTTTCTTTTTTCTTCAGGATCTGTTTTGCCGGCAAGTTCGCTGTAGAAGCGTTCTTTGGCATCGATCCCTTTTACGTTCAGGCCAATCTTTGCATATGTTTCCAGTACTTCTTCAAATTCGTTTTTTCTCAGTACGCCATTATCTACAAAAATACCAAAGAGGCGATCGCCGATCGCTCTGTGGATCAATGTAGCGGCAACTGTTGAATCGACACCGCCACTGAGTGCCATGATCACTTTACGGTCACCGATCTGTTTTTTCAACGCCTCCACTGTATCAGTGATAAAGTGAGCGGGCGTCCAGTCCTGCGCGCAACCACAGATATTTACGAGGAAGTTCTTCAGGATCTTTTTTCCTTCGGTAGAATGATAAACCTCAGGGTGGAATTGCACGCCATACAAAGCGTGTGACGTTCCGTTTGCGTCTGTTGTTTCCGCTTTGCGAAATGCTGCAACAGGAATGCTTTCAGTGGTTGCCAGCAGTTCAAAGCCTGCGGGCAACTCTTTAATGGTATCACTATGGCTCATCCAGACCTGGCTTTGAGGGGCTACATCCTGGAAGATCACATCATCTTTGGTCCGTTGCAGCTGGGCACGGCCATATTCGCGTTTATTACTTTTTGCAACAACGCCACCAAAACGGCGGGCGGTCAGCTGAGCGCCATAACATACACCCAGTACCGGCACTTTGGCGATCATCGCCTCGATATCCACATCCGGTGCGCCGGACTCATTCACTGAAAAGGGCGATCCGGAAAGGATGATGCCTTTCAAACCGGGTCCGATAACTACTGTCTTGTGATAGGGGATGATCTCGCAGTAAACATTTGCTTCCCTTACAGCCCTGGCAATCAATTGGGTATACTGGGAACCAAAGTCGAGAATAAGAATCTTTTCCGTCATGGTGCTGCGAAGGTAGGAAATTCCGGGCGTTGGCGGAGGGATGAAAGAAGAGAAGACCGACGAACACCGAACCCTGACTGGCGATTATTTCCCACACAACAAATGCTCTAATGATGGGGGGGGGAAACAACGCGACCTGCTGCTGTCTGTGGTCTGCGGCCGGCGGTCTTCTCCCCCTGTAACCTTTTCAAAATTCCCGTAGTCCAATTAAACAATACTCTACTTTTGAAACACGGAAACTGTATTACCAAACTTAACCATAGATTTATGAAACGTACATGGGCATTATTTGCAGGCTTGCTGATCTTATTGTCGTCATGCCATTATTTTGAGGGAGAACGGGTAAAAGGAGATGGAAATGTAACTACCAATACGCATCCGATCACTGATTTTAAGGGTGTGGATGTAGGCGGTGCGATCGATCTTTATCTGACGCAGGGGGATACTTACTCTGTAAAAGTGGTAACTGATCAGAACCTGCATGAATTCATAGAAGTAAAGAAAGACGGTTCCATATTGCGCGTGCGCCCAACCCGAAATACAAACCTGGATGCGACCGGTAAGATCAAAGTATATGTCACGGCACCCTCGTTCGTCAGTATCGAAGCCTCAGGAGCAAGCACGGTTACATCAGAGACAAAACTGACATCCCAGGCCAATATTGATGTGGACCTGACCGGTGCAAGCAGTGCCGAGCTGGACCTGAATGCTCCCAACATCAAAGTAGAAGCCAGCGGTGCCAGCGAAATTTCTTTGAAAGGCGAAACAAAAAATCTGTCTGTGAACGGCTCCGGCAGCAGCAGCATCAAAGCATTCGACCTGCTGTCAGAAACAGCTGATGTTGATATTTCCGGTGCAACCGATGCAGACGTATACGCCAGCGTAAAGCTGAATGGTCAGTCCAGCGGAGCTTCCACGATCCGGTACAAAGGGAACGCGCAGATCAATGCAGACAAAAGCGGTGCGGGCACTATAAGAAAAGTAGATTAACCTGTTGTTGGTTGTCCGATGTCAATTGCCCGTTGATCTGAGCAATAGGCTAAATGAAACCCTCTTTCCCGGAGGGTTTCATTATTTTTAATAGTGGCCAATGCTGGCCGGACAACGTTCAATGAAATCAGCTCAGACCTAAACCAACCTTATCCCATGCCGTCACGCAGACAATTCCTCAAAGACAGTTCCCTGGCTACGGCCGGTATGTTAGTGGCTTCCTCCTCACGGGGAAGTTTTTTTATCGGCAGGAAACCCAAAGTGGTCATCATCGGAGCCGGGTTTGCCGGACTGTCGGCGGCCTATTATCTCCATAAGAAGGGGATTGAGTTTGTTGTACTGGAAGCGCGCAACCGGATCAGCGGGCGCGTGTTTTCGCTTACGATCGATGAGCAGGAAAAGCTTGTGGTTGAACTTGGTGCAGAATGGGTCGGTGCATCACATAAGCGCCTGCAGAACCTTTGCAACGAATTTGGATTGGCACTGGATAATAACCAGTTCAACTCGCATTTAATTTATAAAGGACGTTATTATCCCAAAGGGGAATGGGATTACAGCGCTGATTGGAAGGCACGCTTTAATGCAATGATAGAAGGCTATGGGAAAATGAGTGAGGCAGATAAAAAGAAACTGGATAAGAGTGACTGGTGGAGATACCTGGTGCAAAATGGTTGTGAAGGAAGGGATCTTGATATCCGTGAATTGCTGGACAGTACTGATTTTGGGGAGTCCATCCGCCAGGTATCTGCATTTGCCGCGCTTGCCGAATATGCAGAGAGCAGCGAAAAAAATGAGATGGATTACAAGATCAGGGGAGGCAACGGTATGCTGGCGCAGAAGATGGCCGATGCGATCGGACTGGATAAGATCAGGCTGCAGCGTGCCGTCATCAAAATCGTTCAGGAACCCAAAAAAGAAGTGGCGGTTTATTGCAGCAGCGGTGAAGTGTTCCGGGGAGACAAGATCATCTGCACAGCTCCTGCGTTTGCTGTAAGAAAAATTGAATGGCAGCCCGGTCTTCCCGAAAAACAACTGACAGCGCTTGATCAATTGCAATATGCGCGGATCAATAAGAACCCGCTTTTGTTTACCAAACGATTCTGGAATGAGGATTTTGATATGGTGACCGATCAGTTGCCGCATTATTTTTATCATGCTACAAAAAATCAGGCGTCCAATAAAGGAGTGTTGCTATCTTATACGATCGGCGACAAAGCAGCTGTTGTTGCCAACCAGGATGATCAATGGAAGGCCACTATGATCAGGCAAACACTGGAACCTGCTTTCGGAGACATATCATCTTTGCTGGAAAAACAAACAAATTATTATTGGGGCAATGATGAATACTCGCGTGGCGCCTATGCCATCTACGGGAAAGGCCAGTGGTTTGACCTTCGTCCCGAACTCGGCCGCTCACATATGCATACACACTTTGCAGGCGAACACCTGGCTGACTGGCAGGGGTTCATGGAAGGAGCGATCAATACGGGAGAGGCCGCGGCGGAGAAGCTGGTGTGAGGGGGCAGGTTTGAGAGGTTTGAGAAGTTTCACAGGTTCTTTCAATGAGGGTTTCCGGAGCATTAACCTATGAAACCTCACAAACCTGCCGGCCTTCCCCGGAATGCTTCACAGCTTATCGTAATACCAGCCACTTGATCGTTGTACACTTTCCGTTCAGCCATACATTTATATAGTAGATACCAGCGGGTAAATTGGGGACTGCAATATCTTCCCGGAAGATGATACCTGTTTTTTTGCGTTGGATGTCTTTGATCTTTTTACCAGTGTGATCAAAAATGGAAATGGAGATGTCGCCTTCCGTTGTGTTGCTGATCCATAAGGCAGATGAACCGGCAGTTGGATTTGGGTAAAGCTTCACAAATTCTTCCTGCGATTCTTCTCTTGTGATTGTTCCATTTAATTTTACCATGAACAGGGTTTCCTTTCCATATTGCTGCTGCGTTGTACCAGTAAGAATAGTATCGCCGGAGGAAGATAGGGTCAGGCATGGATTCATTGTTTGCAATCCCTGTTTGCCAAAATAGGCGGAGCCGGTGCGGTTTCCGGAATCATCGAGCTTTAAAGTGAAAATGAATTTTTCGAGGGCGCCCGCCTGCGGTTCGCCGGTAATGCCGGTCAGTAAGATTTCGCCGCCGTTGCCGTTCATTAGCTGGAATCCTTCATCCATCAGGTAAAGGTCATGTGTTTTTTTCCACAAAAGATTTCCGTTCTTATCTGTTTTGATCAGCAACAGATCTTTATTGGTGAACGGCTGCTTGTTGGTGGTTCCGGCAAACAGGTAGCCCTGATCAGCAGTGATGATCACATCATATCCCAGATCAGTTGTAACACCATCGCTGAATGTTTTTGACCAGCGTTTGTTTCCATCACGATCTACTTTAAGTACGAGCAGAGAAGAAACGAGGTCGTATTCGGGTTGTGCATTTCCAACGATCAGAAAGTCCTGTTCAGGTGTTTCGATGATCCTGCGGCCGGTTTCCCAGATCCGCGCATCGCCGATCGTCTTAATCCATTGCTCTTTGCCGGAAGCGCCCAGTTTGATCAGCAGCGTTTCATAATTTACAAAGGAAATATCCAGTGTGCCGGTAAAAAGCACTCCCCCATCCCGGGTGGCGATAGCGTCTTTAATACTATTGGCCCCGATAACAGCTTGCCAGATCGTTTTTCCTTTATCATCCAACATGAAAACGTCATAGTGATTGGCAAATAGATCTTTCGTTTCCGTCACAGCGACATATTCATTCGTTCTGATCTGCTTGAATAATTTGAGCGATGCGGGATAGTCAGAAAGCTGTCTGTGCCAAACCTGTTTTCCGTTCTTGTCATTACAGATAATGAATGGATAATTTTCATCATCATCAGGCGAAAATAAATTTCCACCACTGATGATAGAACCTTCAGGCCCTGCTGCGGATTGTACAAGTGAGGCGGAATGCATTGTTGCCGGTGTTTCAAGAGGCTTCATTTTGCCGGCGGCTTCCAGCGGAAGAGGGATAGTTGCATTTAGCCGGCCTTCCCGGTCAGTCTTGCACACTACAGGAATGGACACGCTCTGCCCCGGATATGAACTCTGACCTGCAAAAAGTATATGTTGATTAAGGACACGGAGGTGCCTTGCATAATCCCTTTTGGCACCTCCAAAAGCCCTTGTCCAGATATGATTTCCCGAAAGATCAAACTTTAATAAAAGAATATCACCATCCGCGTCGCTTGCCGTATTTGTAATACTGGATGAGCCCAATACAATAAACCCATCTGATACGGGTTCAATTTTGAAAAAGTTATCACCGAGCTTTATGTTCATTTTTTTGGTCCATACCAGGTTGCCTGCAGCATCGGTTTTGTATATCAGGCCATCTGTATTCAATTGCTGCCCTTTTTGTTGAACTCCACTAAATACCAATCCGTCATTCACGCGATGGAAGTCAGAAGTATAATGGGCTTCATCCGATGCGTCTGTAATTTTAATAGATTGTTTAATGATCTTTCCTGTTGCATCAATATTCACCAGTTCGCTTTGCCGGTCTTCGATGTGTTCGTAAAAGATATCGGCGGAATTGCCTGGTCCGCTTTTTACGAGATAATTAAAATAGATGGTATCGGTTGATTGTTTTTCCCAGAGTCTGTTTCCGTTTTTATTGAGCAACGCAACCCGTATTGCGGCATTGCCGTTCGTGCCCCGGGCTTTGTACGAGAGGAAGAAATTATTATTGGAAGATGGAGTGAGCCGTAAGTTTTCAAATGATTCCGGATCATTAATACTGATGGTATTCAATAACTGCCCGTTGCTGTTTAGTTTGTACAGTACTTTTCTCGTTGTATTTACGTCATCAAATACAATCGAAGCGATCCAGAAGTTTCCCTCATTATCAATAATAACGGATTCGAGCTGTGAATAAGTTCCCTGCTTCAGCTCTTTTTGTGTCTTTACATTTCCGGCGTCATCTATTTGATAGAACCCGGTGGTGGTGATAAAAACGTAATTGTGCTCATCTACCGCTAACAGGTCGCTCACATTCTGATAATCCTGCGATGGGTATACTTTATAAAATTCATGCTGTGCATGCACGCTAAAACACGCGCATAGCAACAGGAATAAAAGGATTGCAGATCTTGTTTGCCGGTAAAGGGTAGAGTTAGCCATACATGGCTGACAAACCATGGTGCAGATCCGTTGCGCGCGATAAACGGTTTTGATATGAATTGATGATTACTGGCATCGAAATGCTGTAAATGGCAGCTCAGTAAATTATTCAATTCCCCCGTTACGGCATTTGCGATACGGAAAAAGGATAACAGACTAAAGGTTGACCATCTTTACATAGATCGTGATATTCCTGTTTCTTCCTTTGTCATCGGTACAGGATATTTTTACAGGGCCTTCATCGGGGATAAAGAATTGTTTTTCTCCTGCAGCGCTTGTTTTATAAAACTTATTATTGATATACCAGTATACTTTGCTTACATCATTGGCCGTTTTGCAGATCAACTGTAGTGGCTCCGGATTTTTCTTATTGATCAGGTATTCCACACCGTTTGCCGGAAACTGTATTACGGGAGCGTTTCCTTTAAAGATGAGTTCGCAGTCGGGATTATGCGGCGGGATCTGCTGATAAGCGATCCGGTTATCAGCAAACCATGATTGCATCTCGGGCTCTACTGCTTTGTACCATTTCTTTTTGTATCCGGTTGAAGGCGCGCAACTTTTACAATAAGAGATCTTTTCATCGGGCCGGACCATTATCTCCTGCCAGTTGTTGCAGGTACGTGTGCTGGAGATAAGCGGAATGAAATAGTCTGTGGTAATGCTGGTGCAATGTTCTGACGGAGGAAGTCCCGTTTCACTGCAGACCTGGCGTATATCGATATCGGCCGGTTGCTGAAACCATTCCTTATCGTTGTTATAATCGATCGTATTAAAAATGCGGAATAACAATGGTGTGGCGATATTAGCGCCGCTCAGGTCCGGAACGCCGGCTCCGGAGAAATTGCCGGTCCATACACCAACTGTGTAGTTTTTATTATAACCGATGCTCCATGCATCCCGTCTTCCATAACTGGTTCCTGTTTTCCAGGCGATCTTTGGCATGCGTTCCGTTGCCATCCAGTTAAGCGGGAAGTCCGGGCGGTTTACTTTGGAGAGAATTTCATTTACCATATAGTCGGCTGCCGGGCTGATCAGTTGGATAGGAGATTGCATTGTATCGGCCGCCGACAGCGATGGCTTTATGAATTTTCCTTCATTCGCAAAAGCGGAGAATAGTCCTGTCAGTTCTTCAAGCGTAGTTCCGCAGCCGCCGAGGATCATAGAAAGGCCGAGTTTTTTCCGGTCCTTTTCAATCTGGCGGAAGCGGCAGCGGATCAGTTGCTGGATCATTTTTTCCTGGCCAAGCAGGCTCAGGCTTTTTACCGCGGGAATATTCAGCGAATGTTCAAGTGCATATTCGATCGATACATAGCCATTGAATTTCTGATCGTAATTCTCCGGGGCATAACCCTCATAATTGACCGGCACATCAGAAACCACCGTTTTGGGAGTGAGTAATCCTTCATCAAAACATAGTGCATACAGCAATGGTTTCAGCGTACTTCCCGGCTGACGGATGGCAGCTGCGCCATTTACCTGACCGCCATCCAATGTATCCGAAAAGCTGGACGAGCCAACATAGGTAATTACCCTGCGCGTGCGGTTGTCGACAACGATCACGGCGGCGTTGCGGATATTCCGCAGACGCTGAGCGCGGATATAATCCTCAACGATCTTTTCGGTTTTCAACTGTGTATTGAGGTCGAGGTGTGTGCTGATCTCTCCTTTTTGCTGCCGGGATAATTTATAGAAAAGATGTGGTGCATAATGAGGTACGGTATGACGTGTGGCTGTCAGCGGTTCGGCAAGGGCATCATCGATCTCTTTTTCCGTAAAAACCTTATCATCAGCAAATTTCTGCAGCCAGCGGTTTCGTTCTTCCACGATCCGGCCATTATGCCTGCCGATGACAAGAGTAGACGGACGGTTGGGAATAATGCTGAGAGAGGTGATCTCTGCAAGCGAAAGATGATCCGGGTTTTTATTGAAGTATAATAATGCTGCCGCTTTCACACCTTCAATATTGCCGCCGTATGGAACAAGGTTGAGATAAAGCTGAAGGATCTCGTCTTTATTGTATTTCAGTTCCAGTTGAAAGGCGCGGAACATTTCAATGACCTTATTTGGAAAAGTACGTTTCCTGTGTTCCAGCGCACGTGCCACCTGCATGGTGATGGTGCTGGCGCCGGATGTACGTTTCCAGCGGAAGATGTTTTTGAAAAATGCACGGCCGACGGCCACTACGTTTATGCCCGGATGACTGTAAAAGTATTTATCTTCTTTTGCTATGATCGTTTTTCTCAGCAGCGGTGAAATTTCATCCAACTCTGTTTTCATGCGCCACTTATCATCGCTGGTAAGACTGGCATTGATCACTTCGCCTTTGTTGTCTGTCAGGATAGACGAGTAATCGATCTTATCCGGCAGCGGAAAGATCCAGCTCAGCAAAAAGAACAGCACGATCAGTGAAGCGATAACGATCCCTGTACGTTTGAGTAAACGGATAATTCTTTTCCTGGTAATGTTTAACTTGAAGCGCATAGATGACTTGAGTGGGTAAAGATATAGATTCGGTGTTGTTTGCATAATGGGTTTTAGCAAGCCCCGGCCTTAGATTCGTTGTAACATTTATTTTTTTGAAGGAAAAAGGTAAAACCCATTGTCTCGCCGGTCTTCCCGGGCGTCAAAATGCAAACTACACCAATCCCAAACGACGCAGATCCGGACTGATAGATATTACCGTTAACAAATATTTATTCTGAAATATTAGGACAACGCATTCAGCCTTTGTTACCTTGCTTCAAATTTCTTCACAATGATTGCTGATCACTGTCTGAATGCAGATAAAAGCATTCCTCCCTAATACGGATCACCCATAGTTTATTGCAAACCGCACGTGGTTTATGGAAAAAGACTAAATGTGCGTCCAACTATTCAATGTTTTTGTTTACCTTCTCTTTACAAAACAGAACCCAACCAAACCTTATGTATTTCAAAAGATTCCTGGCAATCTTTCTCCCGGTTGCCTTCATCTTATCCGCCTGCAATCGCAGCGCTGTAGTTCTCAGTTATACCAACGCAAAAGACGAAGTTCCCCTGCTCGGAAACCTGCAATTCAGGTTTGATCAGGGCATGGTAGCCGATTCCCTGCTGAATGTGTGGGACTCGACTGACTATATTTCGTTTGAACCTGCGATCAAAGGGAAATACCGCTGGGAAAGCCCGGATCAATTGGTATTCTCTCCGGCGCAGCCGCTGGACCCAGCAACCGATTATACGGCTAAGGTCAAATCTTCAGTTCTCCGCTTCAGCAAATACAATAAAGTAAGCGGCGGTGATGGAATAAAATTTCATACGCCTTCACTACAGTTAGAGAACTCACAGGTGATCTGGGTGGGCGAAACCAATACCTCGGCATCACCGCAAATGGATCTGTTCTTTAACTACCGCGTTAACCCCGCTGATCTTAAAGAACTGCTCGAAATAGAACTGGATGGAAAGAAACAGGAATATACATTACTGACCATGTCTCCTGATTCAAAGATCTCGGTGAGATTGAATGGCGTTAAATCATCGGACAATGATCTCTCTTCAAAAGTTACGATCCGCAAAGGCCTGAAGCCCGAAGGCGGAAAGAACGTTACAAAAGACGCACTCAGTTCCGCGATCACCATTCCGTCACCATTTATTCTGACGATCCAGAACCTGGAGCCATCACATGACGGTACTGACGGGGTCGTAAACGTGATCACCAGCCAGCAGTTGAATGAGGAAAACCTGAAATCATATATCAGGATCGATCCGGAAGTTTCGTTCAGTGTTGCCGCAAATGAATCGGGCTTTGCCATTCGCAGCAGTCAGTTCAGCGTGGATAAAAGCTATTCACTTGTGATTTCAAAAGGATTGAAAGGAAAGATCGGCGGTATTCTGAAAGAAGAATATAATGGAAGCATTGCTTTTGGTGAACTGGAGCCTGGCATCAGCTTCACGAATAATAAAGCCGTTTATCTTTCAAAAAAAGGAGCCAGAAATATTGAAGTAAAGATCACAAGTGTGGAGAAAGTAAAACTGATCATTTCAAAAATTTATGAGAGCAACCTGTTGATGGCGCAGCGTTATGGGTATTATCCGCAGGAATCGCGTTCTTCCGGTTCTTCTTATGAAGATGAATATGGCGGCGGCGATTATTATGATGATGGATACGTAAATACATCTCTCGGTGATGTGATCTATGAAAAAGAGATCGATACGCGTTCGCTGCCAAAAAGCGGCGGCGGAAGGCTGCTGAATTTTTCACAGTTCGAGGACCGTTTGCCGGATTTCAATGGTGTTTATCATGTGATGATCCGTTCAGAAAAAGATTACTGGGTCAGGGACAGCCGCTTCATTTCCCTTTCTGATCTTGGTTTGATCGCAAAACAGGGAGAAGACAAGATCTTCGTATTTGCTAACTCCATCAAAACCGCTGATGCGGTAAGCGGCGTGAATGTAACAGTGTACGCTGCCAATAATCAGTTGATCGGTACAGGCGCAACGGATAAAGACGGCGTTGCGGCAATCAGTTATTCTAAAAAAGATATGACTGGTTTCAAACCTGCGATGATCATTGCAAAGACGGCTGATGATTTCAACTATCTTCCTTTTAATAACACGAAGGTGAATACTTCACGTTTTGCCGTTGGTGGCAAACGCAACAATCCGTCAGGGCTGGACGCATTCGTGTATGCTGAAAGAGATATCTACAGGCCGGGAGAGAGGGTTAATTTTTCCGTCATCATCCGCGACCGGCAGTGGAATTCTCCCGGTGAAATTCCGCTGAAGATGAAGTTTGTAATGCCCAATGGTAAAGAACTGAAATCATTCCGTAAAAGTCTGAATGAAGAAGGTTCTGTTGAAGGAAATATTGATATCGCTGCATCCGCCATTACGGGAAGCTATACGCTGGAAGTCTATACGTCGAATGATGTGTTGCTTGCTTCACGCAATTTTTCGATCGAAGAATTTGTGCCGGATCGTATCCGTGTTTCCACAAAGCTGAGCAGCAATGCACTCAAACCCGGTGAGTCATCACAACTGAGCATCAATGCCATGAATTTCTTTGGCCCGCCAGCTGCCAACAGGAACTATGAAACAGAGATCCAGGTTAAGCAAAAGCAGTTCTCTCCGGAGAAATATAACAATTACAATTTCTCACTCGCCAATCAGAATACATTCTTTGATAAGCAGGTGAAAGAGGGGAAGACTGATGCAAACGGTAATGCGACTGAAACATATGAAGTGCCCAATGGGTACCAGAACATGGGAGCATTGCAAACCAATTTCTATACAACTGTTTTTGATGAAACAGGAAGGCCCGTGAGCCGTATGGCATCGGCAGATATTTATACCCAGGATATTTTTTACGGAATAAAGTACGATTGGATGTACTATTTCCCGTTGAATCAGACGGCGAAATTTGAGCTGGTTTCTGTAAATAAAGATGGAAAAGTATCTAATTCCACAGCGCGTGTGCAGGTGATCAAACATGAATACCGTACCGTTCTTTCCAAAAGCGGCAGCTATTTCCGCTATGAGTCACAGAAGCAGGATAAGATGATGACGGAAGTGCAGCTGAGTATCGGTGAAGGAACGGTGTTTAATTATATTCCCCGTTCTCCCGGCGATTACGAAGTGAGGGTTTACCGGTCTGGAGCGAATAGTTATGTGAGCCGTAGCTTTTACAGTTATGGAAGCTGGGGAGGGGATAATAGTTCATTTGAAGTGAATAACGAAGGCAACATCGATATTTCCCTGGAGAAAAAGTCCTTTGAAGCAGGTGAGTCTGTGAAAGCCTTATTTAAAACGCCTTTCAGTGGCCGTATGCTGGTGACGATGGAAACGGATCACCTGATCTCGCATCAGTATGTGGATGTTCCTGAACGTACAGCAAGCCTTGATCTGAAGCTTACCGGCGATCATGTGCCCAACGTATACATCACCGCAACGTTGATCAAACCGCATGAGGTATCTGATATTCCGTTGACTGTTGCGCACGGTTTCCAGAACGTAAAGGTTGAAGAGAAGAGCAGGCAGATCCCGGTTACTATTGATGTGCAAAAAACAGTCCGCTCCAAAACACATCAGAAGATAAAAGTGAAAGCAGCTCCGGGAAGCTATGTTACCCTGGCTGCGGTTGATAACGGTGTGTTGCAGGTAAGTGATTTCAAAACCCCGGATCCATACAATTACTTTTATCAGCAAAGAGCATTACAGGTAAATGCATATGATCTGTATCCGTTATTGTTTACTGAGGTTCGAGCGAGAACAAGCAGTACGGGTGGTGACGGTGAATTAAGCATGGATCGCCGCGTGAATCCAATGCCCGCGAAAAGGATCAAAGTAGTCAGCTACTGGAGCGGTATCAAAAAAGCAGATGGAAGCGGTAACGCGGAATTCGAGGTTGATATACCCCAGTTCAGCGGTGAGATCCGTTTGATGGCTGTTTCTTACAAAGGACAGAAGTTTGGTTCGGGAGAAAATACTATGACCGTCGCCGATCCGATCGTGCTGAGCACAGCCTTGCCAAGATTTCTGAGTCCGGGGGATACAGTAAGCGTACCGGTTACATTGAGCAATACGACGGATAAAGCGACAACTGTATCTGCAAACATAAAAGTGGAAGGCGGCATCAAGGTCGTCGGTGAGGCGGCGGAATCGATACCGGTGAATGCGAAGTCCGAAGGCCGTGCTACATTCCGTATCGTGGCAGATCCCGTGATCGGCATTGGTAAAGTGAAGATCCTGGCCAATGGTGCGGGAGAGAAGTTTGAAGACGAGACGGAGATCAGTATCCGTCCGGCGTCCACCCTGCAGAAACGTACAGGCAGCGGAAAGATCGCGGGAGGCAGCACACAGTCGGTCAATATCGGCTTTGGCGACTTTATTGCATCCAGCGCAAATTATAAACTGACGGTAAGCAGGTCGCCTGTGCTGGAGTTAGGCGAACAACTGCGTTATCTTGTACAGTATCCTTACGGATGCACTGAACAAACTGTTTCCGCGGCATTCCCGCAATTGTATTACAGTGATCTTGCTGACCTGATGCAATCGGGAGGAAAAGAAAAGTCAAATGCCAATACAAACGTGCTGGAAGCGATCCGCAAAATTAAAATGCGCCAGCTCTATAATGGTGCGGTTACGCTTTGGGATGGTGAAGGCAGGGAAGACTGGTGGACGACGGTGTATGCAGCGCACTTCTTACTTGAAGCAAGAAAGGCCGGTTTTGATGTAGATAACAGCCTGATCGAAACTATGCTGAGCTATATCAACAACCGCCTTAAAAACCGCGAGTTGATCATCTACTATTACAATCGTGATCAGCAGAAGAAGATCGCACCAAAGGAGGTGGCCTATGGCCTGTATGTATTGGCACTTGCGGGAAGAACAAATATTCCTGCAATGAATTATTACAAATCCAATCCATCAGTGCTGGCATTGGACAGCCGTTACCTGTTGTCTGCCGCGTATGCGACTGCCGGAGACAGAAAATCATTCATGGCGATGTTGCCTTGCTCATTCACAGGTGAGGAGTCCGTGCCGCAAACGGGTGGAAGCTACTACTCAGCAATACGCGACGAAGCAATTGCCCTGAACGCATTGCTTGAAGTTGACCCGGGTAATAAACAGGTTGGGGTAATGATCAAACATGTCTCGGAGAAGCTGAAATCCCGCAGCTGGCTGAGCACACAGGAAAGAGCGTTTTCTTTCCTCGCTCTTGGGAAGCATGCACGGAGCGCTAATAATTCAACAGTAACAGCTGAAGTAAAAGTAAATGGTAAAACAGTCGCAAAAGCTGATGACGGGCAATGGCATGGCGATAAAACCGTATTGAATGGCACCAACATCCAGATTGCAACAAAAGGATCCGGCGATCTCTATTTCTTCTGGGAAGCCGAGGGTATCAGTGCTACAGGAGCCTATGTGGAAGAAGACAGTTACCTGAAAGTGAGAAAGCGTTTCTTTGACAGATTCGGCACTCCGGTTTCCGGCAATACTTTCAAGCAAAATGATCTGGTGATCGTTGGGATTACCCTGGAAAAGACATATTCCGGCAATGTAGAAAATATCGTGATCACAGATCTTTTACCTGCCGGATTTGAGATTGAGAATCCCCGCACCAAAGAAATCCCGGGAATGGACTGGATCAGGGATGCATCCAACCCAACATCGATAGATGTGCGGGATGACAGGCTGCATTTGTTTGTGGATTCGTATAGTAGTAAGCAGACCTATTATTACGCGGTCCGCGCCGTTTCTCCCGGTCAGTATAAAATGGGGCCGGTGAGTGCGGATGCAATGTATAACGGGGAATATCACTCTTATAATGGAGCGGGTGTAATAAGGATAGTTCGCGAATAGCTAGCTGCCGATTGAAGGAATAAAAAAGGTCGCTCTGAATTTTCGGAGCGACCTTTTCTTTTTCATATTGGTCAAATGCTGTAAGACACTATTGGTATCATCCGTGCCTATTGGAGTATTAGTCGCGTTTAGCGGCGGCGACTGTCACTACAGGGATTTTTGATCCGTAAGACAATAATTTATTTGTGATCCTGTTCCACAATCCGGGTAAACGGAAATCTTTCACCGGGTTCACCATGATCAGGTCTGCATTGATCTTCTTGGAGAATTCCAGTGTGCTTTGCGCAAGGTTCTGGCCTTCGAGCAGGAAGCATTGTACAGGTATGGTAGAGATGCTCTGAACGAGTTCCAGCGCCATGTCAATAACATTCTGATTTTTCCCATCAACATGTTTGCGAAGCGAAACAAAATATACGGTTGATTTGAATGCGCGTCCCAGCAACGCGGCCAGTCTGATCTGGCGCATAGGTAATTCGCCGGATACGGGTAATACGATCTTTTTATAATGACAGACAAGTCCGCTGGCTCTTACGCCCAGCACGGGTACCTGTGTTTTCTTCGCCAGCTTACTGATAGAAACGGATGAGGCGATACGGTCCAGCAGGTTGAATTTTGACAGGCCGACTACAACGATATCCATTTCGTACTGTCGTATATAATTGGTCAGCTGTTGCTGCATGTTCCCGTTCAGCACGCTTATCTCCAGCGTTCCATCACCACAAAGCTGATGTTTGTAGAGTGATTTCAAGTGATCCAGTTTTCTGAATATCAGATCCTGGCTTTTATTGACACCAGTTGATGAATTGTTCTTTCCGTTCACATAAACCAGGTGAACATTGCAGTGAAACGTATTGGAAAGTTCCAACGCCTTTGCAATGGCCCATTTGTTTTTGGCAGTGAAATCAACTGGCACAAGGATATTATATAATTTGTTAGGCACAGGCACTAGTTTTTAGGTTACGATACCACGGTATCAATTTGTTTCATCAGGCGAGCGCCAGCAGCGGCTCAAAGTTTCTTTCCCTTATGTTCTTATCGGCGATCTTTTCAAGCATTTCATCGGTGGTGCAGAATGCAACGCCCTTTCCGGCATAGGTGATGATGCAACGGTCGTCTTTACTGTCACCAACTGCGATGCAGTTTTTCATCTTTACATTGTATTTTTCACATACATGCTGCAGCACATTTGTTTTGCAGAATGAATGACCGCATACACTTTCCGGGGATCCGAAGAAGTAAGAGGGAAGACTTACTTCACCGGTTGCTTTACCTTCAAAGAACTCAAGCTGATGAGCCAGTGAGAAATCGGCTCCGATCTGTTGCTTCACATAATTTGTGATCAATGTATAACTATGGCTGACGATGCCTACGAGATATCCACGCTCTTTATAGTGTTTCACCATTTCGCAGATATTGTCTGCCATTTCCATTTTACTGACAACTGTCAGCAATTCGTCCATGGTTCGGTTTTTCAGCAATAATCCGATCCTCTTGGTAAGGATGATGGAATCTTTTTCATTGAAGCGCAGTTCATCAAGTTTTGCGCGGAATCCAAATGCATCAGCACATTCGTTGATGAACCTTTTCTTCAGGATAGTATCATCCATGTCAAGGATCAGCATCTTATGGAAGGAAGAGAGGTTTTCACGGAGTACGTTGTTCATTTCTCTCTGGATGGCTTCGAGCGAATTTACGCTTTCTAGTGATAATTCGTTGCTGTGCTGACGCTGAGCTTTGCTGAGTATGGCGCGTGAAACCTCGCGGCTCATTTTTCCCAACGCTTCCCAGGGCTTGCTTTTATTTTCAATATAACCAATATTTACCTCTTCCACACGGGCTTTCATGAAATACATGTCTATCAGTATGCCTATATCCACACCATAGTCATTAAAAAATTCGATTTTCTGGAAAAAACTTTTCTTTCCGGCGATCATTCCGCTCAATGGCTGTGAGAAATGTGCAAGACCGGGAAACAGAATGGTGAGTAACGGCTTCGCAACCAGTTCGGTAACGCGGCCTGCATTTCTTGCAAATGCGCCTTTTACAAAATCAGCTCTGTCCTCAAGTAAAGGTGTAGCCAGCTTGCTGATGGAATGGTCAGGATATGGGTCAATATCCGCGTCAAGAAATACCACAAAATCATTTGCAGAAGCGTCAATCCCCTCTTTCATCGAAATGCCTTTTCCTCTTACAGCACTGATCAACACTTTCGCGCCCGCTTCTTTCGCAATAGATACAGTATTGTCATCCGATGTATCGTCTACAACAATAACTTCTGAAACCAATTTGTCCGCAAAACAAAATTTGATAACCTGTGCAATAGTTTTTTCTTCATTCAGTGCTGGAATAATCACTGTGAGCATGTGTTTCTCCTCTTGGTTTAGATTAATAATGGCGCTCGCACTGGTATACCCGTGGTATAATCTGCACACGCCTATGTTGTCAAACATCGGGCCTGAAAATCGGCCATTCGCCGGTCCGATTGAAAGGACTGAAAGCGAATAGTTGAAAGGTAGGATTTATAGGTTGATTATTAGGGGTGAATGCATTAGAAATGAGCTAATGTAGCCACTGGAAATTGTTAAGGATCGTAGCTTACTGCAAATAAGCAGCTTACGTCAGGAACATTTTTCGGTTAATAATACGGTGAAAATGGGCAGAAATACTGAAATCTGCAGGCATAAAATTGTTCGGGCACTTCCCATTTTTTTACAAAGATCCTCTTTGCTGATGTTGTAGTGATAATTCAACATTAATTCAATGCTGCCCGTTTAGCCTTCCGGTCAGTTTGTTTTCAACCATTTTAACAGACAATCAGAGTGAGGCCTGGTGCCGGAAGATTCAGTTTGCCGATCGGATCATGTATTTCGCAGATCGGTTTTTTCCCGCGCAGTTCGTACAGGTAGTTTTGGAGAAAAATGAAAATGACAATCGAATCACTGGCCTTGCAGGTAAAGGCTCAACAGAAAATTATCCGCAGCGCGTCCGTACTGATCTCTGTACTTTTTTTATTGATCGGTTTTTTTATCCTCACTTCGTTTGGAAAAAATAGTGAACGGCGGATCATACGGGCGAAGGGCGTTGTTATTGTTGATGATAAAGGGCGTGATCGCATTTTAATTGGTGCGCCATTTCCTTCTTCCACTCAACGTATCAGGACCGATTTTGAAAAAAGTAAACAGGCCTGGGGAAAACGTTTTAATGGAAATTTTGACTGGTATAAAACGAATCAAAGCATTACGAACGATGGCGCAGGTATGTTGATCCTGGATGAGAATGGTCACGATCGTATTACGCTTGGTGCACCGTCTCCGAGTTCGTGGATCGGGCGCATCGCGCCACTCACCGGAATTACGGTAAATGATGAAGAAGGGAGCGAACGCGGAGGATTTGGGTTGATCAAAGGAAAACAATTTGACCGGATGGTAATCGGCCTCGATCATTCCACAGGTTACGAAGGCGCAACAATGGCCGTATTGGAAGACGGGTCAACATCACTGAGTTTAAGCGAGCCAGATCACTCAAACAGGATACAATTGTTGAATGACAAGGGAATCATCAGTCAGCGGGAAGCCATTCCTCAGCACATGTCGGGATTGCTGCTGAGAGACAATCAGGGAAAAATAAAAACGATACTGAATGCCACCCCACAGATACCGGTGCTGGTGTTAAAGGATACGGCAGAAGCAAAGCCCCAACAATAGGCAATTGCCTGTAATTTGAATATATTTATAAGACCACTATTCTTCAGGTTCCTCTTTGTTATGTTTAAAAGCAGAAAAATAATATTGCTTCATTTGGCGTACTGGTTATTGGTATTGTTTGACGTATTATTTATTTCAAACTGGCTTGCGCAGCGGAGCGAAACGTATTTGTTCAACGATAACCCGATCGGTGTACATCCGTTGATATATCATACTATGTCACATTTGCCGGATGTGTTATTATCGGCTGGATTTTTTTATCTGCATCTTTTAGTACTGATACCTTATTTCTTTACCCGGAAGAAATACATTTTGTATGCATTGGTTGCGATATTGGGTATTGTGTTTTTATATTTACCCGTTCGTTATGCAATTGAGGAATGGTATTATAAATGGATTGGAGGAACAGGGCTTGATTTTACGAATAAACTGTACTGGATAACGGATTGTACGGCCTATATCGTACGGCATTGTTTTATTGCAGTTGCCTATTATCTGACATGGCGTTGGGCAATGAGTGAAAAAGAGAAGGTGGAGATAGGTAAAGAGCAGCTATCGACGGAGCTCTCGTTTTTGAAGAGCCAGTTGAACCCGCATTTTTTATTCAACACGCTCAGTAATATTCACTCGCTGGCATATACACGATCGGAAGAAACACCCGCAGCTGTAATGAAACTGTCTGAGATGATGCGGTATATGTTATATGACAGCAATGAGCCGGACGTATTTCTGGAAGAGGAATTAAGTTACCTGGAAAACTTTATTGAGTTGCAAAAGATCCGTTCGGACAAGCCTGTAAATCTCCAGGTAAGGCTTAACAGGGATTGTGAACGGAAGAAGATCGCGCCATTGCTGCTGATTCCTTTTGTTGAAAATATTTTCAAACATGGGCATCTGTACGATCCGGATAATCCTGCGAAGATCGCGTTGAATTGCACTGCTGCGGGATTGGTTTTTCATACATTCAACGTGAAATCAACAACCAACGGGGATAGGTCGGGTGGTATCGGGATAAAAAATATCCGCCGCCGGCTGGAACTGACCTACCCGGGTAATCATCAGTTAAAGATAAATGATACTGAACATTATTTTGAAACAGAATTGATAATTTCATTCACTCATGCCCCGATCTTCCGGTAGTCTGTCCTGTATTGTTATTGATGATGAGCCTTTGCAGCATAAGGTGCTGGAGGATTATATCAGTAAGATGCCGTCTTTGACGTTTGAGACTGCATTCAGTAATCCACTTGATGCAATTTCTTTTGTGAAGCAACATCCTGTGGACCTGATCTTTCTTGATATACAAATGCCGGAATTAAATGGCTTCCAGGTGATGGATATTCTTGGGCCGGGAGTCAGTATCATTGTTACATCTGCGTATCGTGATTTTGCACTCGCTGGATTTGATTATGATATAAAAGATTATTTGCTGAAGCCAATTTCTTTTGATCGTTTTTGCAAAGCGGTTACGAAAGTATTGAATACCCGGGCAGGCGTCATTGATAAACAGTCGAAAGATAATTTTCTGTTTATCAAAAGTGGGTTCAAGCTTGTGAAAGTAGATCTTGATCAGTTATTGTATATAGAAGGGTTGAAAGACTATATCAGTTTTGTATCTTCTTCAAATAAGGTCATGAGTTTGCAAAGTCTGAATACGATGGAGAAGAGATTAGATGCTGAGAAATTTATCCGGATTCATAAGTCGTATATTATATCGCTGGCTAAAGTTTCACAAATTGAAAAGCAATCGGTCTGGATTGGAGACATGGAATTTCCATTGGGGAATGCATATCGCGATAGTTTTTTTGAAAAGATCAACAAATGGGGTTGAGGTCTTCAATGGGAGCAGGTTGAGCGATTTTCATCCATCCTAGATTTTTATATTATAAATAAAGACTTCTGTCTAAGTCCAACCCGGGATGCTAAACAGGTTTTCCTGTTGATAATTGATAAACCCGGAAAAAACACCTTTTCTCCGGTGAAAACACCATGGCTCTGTTATGGTGTTTTTTTAGTTTGCATGCGGATGCGGCAGTATGTGGGCGATAAGAAAAGTGGTGGTTATGATAAGGTAATGCGTGAGAACCTGGAGCGGCCGGGACCGCTTTTGCTTGATTATTTCTTTTCGGGCAAAATACTTAAAACGGAATCTATGAATCTGAAAGTAAGGCAGCATATTGTTGAGCGCGAAACGGATACGTTGGTGTTACTGAGAGAGGAGGGGAAGAAGCCTTTTATCTTTCATCTTGAGTTTCAGTCAACCAATGATCGCCGGATGGCTGCTCGGATGGCATCTTATGATTTCATGCTTCATCTGAAATATGATTTGGATGTAGTGAGTGCTGTTATCTATACGGGGGAGAAGCCAATGAAGATGAATAATTCGGTTGATTTCAACGGCAATCATTATTCCTGTAGAATGATTGATATCAGGGAAATGGATCCCGAGATATTTCTGAGATCTGATAAATCAAAAGAAGTTGTGCTGGCGATACTGGCTGGTGGTGATAGCTATGACCGGCGTCAGGTAATACGAAGAATATTGATGCAGTTGCAAAAGTTACTACCGGATGAAGGAGGTGAAATGCAAAGGAGAATACAGGAGCTTGAAATATTAAGCGGAATGCGTAAAGCAAACAATCTTCAGAAACAAATAATAGAGGAGGTACAAAAAATGCCAATTGTATATGATATAAGGGGTGATCTGCGGTTTCAGCAGGGAGTAGCCGAAGGCGACCTGAAATTGCACAAAGTAGTTAAGAGTATGATGAAAGCAGGCCTTTCTATCAAAGTGATTCAGGAATATACGGGACTTTCAATTGAAGAGCTGGAGAAACTTAAGCGAGAACAATAAGGCTGAGATTGTAAGTACGGGCTGCTGAACAATTATGCTGTTATCAATATGGTGAGCGTTTATCGTTTAACAGGTTGAAGAAGGTTCAAACAGTCAGCGGGAGGGGTTTGCTGCATCATTATTAAAAGGCCTCTCAAACCTTTGAAACCTCTCAAATCTGTGGAACCTGTGAAACGTTTGAGCAGAACCCTGCAGTTATGCAGCAACCCCTAATACAGGTAAGGTGTTTTGTAATCACAAGACATATTCATGCACGATAAATGGTCTATAACCGCAATGAAAAAAGTCCTGCATTTCTGCAGGACTTTCTGTTTCTATGAATATAGTTCGATTAATAATCGTTGCCGTATCCACCGCGGTCACGGTATCCACCGCCGCCGCCTTTGTTATAACCGCCGCCGCCTGAGCCGCCTTTTTTAAAGCCGCCACCGCCGCCGCCGCTGCCGAAGCTTCTTTTCTTGAAGCCACCGCCACCGCCAGAACCACCTTCAGGTTTTGGACGGCTTTCGTTTACTACGATGTTACGGCCGTCTACTTCAGTGCCATTCAAAGCAGTGATCGCAGCCTGAGCCTGATCATCGTTTGTCATTTCAACAAAACCAAAACCTTTGCTGCGGTTTGTGAATTTGTCGAGAACGATTTTGGCAGAAGCAACTTCGCCGTGTGAAGCAAAAAGGTTTAACAGGTCCTGGTCTTTCAGGTTCCAACTGAGGTTTCCAACGTAAATGTTCATTTTGAGAAATTTTTAAAATACAAAAAGTGTCAACAGCTGACAGTAACCAATGAACATTTATCGTTTTTTCGAAACGTTCAGGACTTGTGAAACTGTAAAGAACACCAAATCACTACGAATGTAGAGCTTTTTTTCTGACATATGTCAAAATATTTGGCTGTAGCCCTTGCGGGTAGCGGGTTTGGGGTTTAAGCGGCTGGTTTTTAGCCGGTAGAGCAAAAAAAAGCCCCTCTGAAAGAGGGGCTTTTCCGGGTATTTTCAGAAAAATTATTCAGCTACCACTTCAAATTCTACCTCGGTTGAGTGACCACTTCCGAAGTCGATATTTGCCTTGTAGCTTCCCAATTCTTTCACTTCATCAGCGATGGAGATCTTGCGGCGATCGATCTCGTAACCACGTTGCTCACGGATCGCACGGCTGATCTGCAGGGAAGTAACGCTACCAAAGATCTTACCGCTTGTACCTGTTTTAGCACCCAGTTTCAACGGAGCTTCTTTCAGTTTAGCAATAACGTTATTGATCTCAGCCAGCATTTTCTCTTCTTTCTTACGCACTTGTTTCAGCCTTTCTCCCAGTTGTTTTGCATTGCTTGGATTGTTTTCCACAGCAAGCTTGCGGGGGAGCAGGAAGTTACGTGCATAACCACTCTTAACGCTTACAACTTCGTTGGCAGCGCCCAGATTGTCTACATCCTGAATTAAGATGATTTCCATTTTTGTGTTTTTTTATCCCAATGAATTTAAAAGGCTTCACTTTCATCCGAACCAGGGGACAAGCTTTAGAAAAGTGGCTTGTCCCGGACCTGATCCGGGATTAGGGATGATTTCGCCTATTTTAAAAGATCTGTTACGTAAGGCAACAATGCCATCTGACGGGCTTTTTTCACCGCATCAGAAACTTTGCGCTGATATTTCAGGCTGTTTCCGGTAAGACGGCGAGGGAGTAATTTACCCTGCTCATTCAGGAATTTTTTAAGAAACTCTACATCTTTATAATCGATGTAACGGATGCCATATTTTTTAAAGCGGCAAAACTTCTTAACGCGTTTGTCACTCTTAATGGCCGTCAGGTATTTAATTTCGTTCTTTGCCATGATGATTAAGCCTCCACTGCTTTTTCAGTTCCAGTTTTAACACCACTTCTTTTCTTAGCATTATACTCGACGGCGTATTTATCGAGTTTAGTGCAAAGCTGGCGGAGAACGCTCTCGTCACGCAGCATTTGGATCTTCAGCTTCTCGTTGAATTCAGCAGGTGCGCTGTATTCAAGAACCCAATACAAACCAGTTGTTTTTTTCTGGATCGGGTAAGCCAGTGATTTCAGACCCCATGGGTTTTCCGCCACAACAGAGCCACCGTTTTCGGTAACCAGGGCAACATATTTCTTTTGTGCTGCCTTGAACTCGTCATCGCTCAAAACCGGGGTAAAAATCACCATCAATTCGTAATTGTTCATTTTACCTCTGTTTTTCCGGACTTTCATCCGGGATTAAAAATTCGATTTAACCATTGGATCCCGGTCGCACAGGCAATCGGGAAATCTGCGAATACAGATTTGGGGCTGCAAAAGTAAGAAAAAACGCGAATATGGGGGCGGGAATGATCGCGAATTTTCGCCAAAGGAGCCCAATTTACGGGAAATGCTGGTCTTTGAAATAGTAACAAAGCATGAAAATGCTATAAGTTGCTGATAGTTAATGAATAACTCGCGAGAACAACGATGGATTGCTGCCCCAAAAAATAAAGCCACCCGTTTTCGGGTGGCTTTATAAATGTCGGTCTCTGTCGATTTATCGCAATTTCAGTAGCAACAGGATCTCCTTATCCCGTCCCTGGCTGAATTCAACCAGATACAGTCCCAGTTTGTAATCCTGCCCGATCCTGAACGATTGGCCGGTCTGCAGATTTTGTTTTTGCTCAACCAGTCTGCCCAGGATATTATACACTTTCATGGTCACCGGATCCATCGGATTGCCGCCTTTGATCGTGATCAGGAAGCTGTTGATCGTTGGATTCGGGCTTGCGGTTACCTTAAATGGCGGATATTGCTGCACAGGCCCACAACTTCCCAGCGCATCGCCGTGGCTAAGATGAGCGGCTACTGCATGCTCATCAACTTCAAGCGTACTGTTGATATTGCCGGGTTTGTGGCAGATCAGCACTTTGTCAAGTTTGCGTCCGCCTCTGATATCCTTCAGCGTGATCGTTTTGCTGGCTGTTGCCTGGCAACCACTGGCGTCTTTTGCCGTGACGGTGTACGTTGTCGTAGCAGCAGGCGTTACTGTGATATTTTGTATTGCCGCACCGGTTGACCATAGATAGGTGTAGTTGCCCGCACCTGCCGCACTCAACGTAATAGATGAGGCAGGCGTATAACCTTTATAAACTGTATTGGCATCTGTTCCATTTGGTAATGCAAACGCGTCCGGAATAAGTATCTCAGGCGCTTCATTCACGGTTACGGTAGTCTGACAGGTGCTTGTATTGCCCTGTGCATCTTTTACTGTCCAGCTGATCATACTTATACCCGTATTGAATACACCGCTTGCATTGGTGCCGTTTCCGCTGCGTTCTGTTGCGCCGGTGATGCTATACGTGACAGTGACTGCTCCGCAATCATCTGTTGCTTCAATAACAGGGATGGTATAGTTGCTATCTGTATTTGGACAGAATGGTTGTGGGGCCGGACAAACAGTGATCACCGGAGGCATTCCGTTGCCGAAACGATAACGCGTGAATACCGGATAGTGATCTGTAGTTGTTGAACCGTAGTTGCTCACCAAACCTGTAACATCGCTGAGTATACCCGCCGTTGAATCCATATAGTAACCTGCCATTTCATTGGATACGATCACGTGATCGATCACGTCATTATAGCTCACGGTTGATTTTTTACCGGCAAGGCTCAACGATAATGTCAGCGGATCATAATTGATCTGATCGTTTACAAATGTATTCCATGAAGTGGTGGTGAATCCGGCAGTGATCGACTGATCAAGATCGTCATTAAAGTCCCCGAGGATCACAATGTTGTCGTCCGGGAATTGCATATTCAGCAATTGATACAATGTATCCGCACCTTTTTTTCTTCTGTCATAAGATGTAGCTGTGGGAGAAGTGTTCGCTTTTGCATGAACGATGATGAATTTCACATTCTTCGTTACACAATTCAGCGTTACATCCGCGCTCATCATGAATGGGAAGCGGCCGCTTGCCCAATAGTTGTATGCAGGGTTGCTGATATCTGCTGAAGAGTTGATGCCTTGTGAAAGCAATGGCATGGTAGTGATATTACCCAATACAGATGTCTTGTATACGAAAGCCAGTTTCTGTGCCGCGGCAAGTGCAGACGGAGGATTAATTGACGTATTTGTATGTGAACCATAATTGCTGATCACATAAGAATACCCCGGCATTTGTGCAACGATATTTGCCAGGCGTTCTTCACTCACTACTTCAGCCAATGCGTAAACATCTGCACCAATATTCTGCAGGATCGTTTTTACATTCTGTTCCTGCTGGTCATCATTGGTTGGGCCTTCAACCGGACTGCCGAACCACTCGATGTTCCAGTTCACCACTTCAAGTGTTGTAAGCGGATCGATGCTTGTTCCGGCAAGCGTTACAGCAGCAGTTGTATCCTGCATGTTGAGCGTGATCGTTCCGGTAAAATTCTGACCTTGTTGTGAGGGCGCAAATCTTACGTGCACGGTTTTTTCGATATTGTTAGCTTCCTCCTGTGCATATACCAATGAAGGTGAATACTGGATGCCGTCTTTTGATAAGAGGAAATCTCCGGCGGCTGACAGGGAAACGCCCGATGTTAGATCATTCCCTGTGAAGCTGAAATTTTTATCAGCAGTAGCACCGTTCGCTACATAGTTGAAGCGGATATCGGTAGTGCTTACAGTAAGACCTGGTGGTGGAGGCACTGGCGAATCAGCGATGCTTACATCATCAATTGTCCAGCGCGCGCCGTCGTCTTCAGAAGAAGCATAAACAAATGCGAAGTGTACGTTCGTTTCTTTGAAAGCGGAAAGATTGATGCCGGATGATAAGGTCCAGATATTAGAGGTCTGTGCAGGGAACTTGCCATTGATCGTTGTCCATGTGGCGAGATCAGGATTTCCGCTGGTGTAATTTGTAGATACTTTCAGTTGTAATGGCGGTCCGTTAAATGCCGTTCTGCTCCAGAAGTTCAATAGTGGGAATGTTGTATTCTGCAGGTTGAATGATGGAGAGATCAGCCAATCCAGATTTTGCACATTCGTTCCATTGGCAAACCCATTGATCTGAACAGCATTCGGGAATGGCACTGTACCGGCCGGTGCGTTTGGATCGCGGCCAAATGTGGTACATGCCCAAATGATATCACCGGTGCTGCTGTATTGTGTAAAGCCGTCCGTCAGTCCTGTTGTACAGGTATTGAAGCCCGCAGTATAGAACGTGATGCCCGTAGTAAAAGACCAGTCTGCAGGTGTGATACCTGTAAAGTCATTCCCTGCAAGATCTTCCAGTGCGCCATCCGTTATTTCAACGGAATATGCTGTGCCCGCAGCAAGACCTGCTAAGTTGAACGACAATGTATTGCCTGATACAATCACGGCTGCATCTGCTATATTGAATGTTTGAATAGTTGTATTGTCAGCTGCTTTACGGACGATAATATTGCCGCTGGCCTTTTGTACCGGCTCATCAAACACAACGGACAGCGATGTATTGGTTGAAATATCCGTTGAACTGTTTGCGGGGAAAAGTGTAATGGCTGCCGGAGCAACAAGATCCCGCGGATTTGCTTCGATGCTGAAGCTGTCGATCGCCAGACCATGATCAGCACCACTGTGGTCGATATCTTCCCAGCGGATCATGATCTCGTTGCCGGCGGGAATATTCAGATCGTGTATAGTGTAAACAACAACACCTGAGTTTTCAGGCAGGTTTCCATCGAGCGCTGCGGCAGTTGTGCCTGTAACAGGGCTGTTGAAATTAAGATTGGTTACCACGGTCCAATCGCCGGTTGAGAGTGAGGTTACAGATGCGCCGCTTTGGTATGCGAAGTTGACAGTTTGTACGGCTGCAACGCCACCGTTTCTCCACTGTTCTCCCCTGTAGGTGATCTTTAAAGAAGTGATTGCGCTGCCTGTGTTATTTACAAATCTTGCTCCGTATAACACAGTGCCGGTACTGCCTGAGCCGATGCTGCCCAACGCGCGGTCTGTTGATCCCGTTGTGCCAAAGCTGTAAAGTGCGCCTGCATTGCTTCCTCCATTACCTGTGTTATACACTACACGGCTTGCATACCAACCAGGAATAGTTGTGTTATCTGTCCATGTAATGGCAGTTCCTGTGCTTGCCAGGGAATTAAAATCCTGCGAATAAGGGTTTGCCAAAGGAATTGCGGGGGCGATGTCGTTGTCGGCAAGATCAATGGATGCGGTGGCAGTGCCGATAATGTACCCATTGGAAGCCCCGGTCAAAGTGATAGAAATGGTCTTTAACGCTTCTGCTATTTCATCATCAACGACATTGAGCTGGATCGTGCCGTTGCCTGCGCCTTGTGGTATTACCAGTATTCCGTTTTGCGGATCTGTATAATCAGTATTGATGACTGCAGTGCCGCCAAGGGTATAAGTTACGCTTACACCTCCCGCCGGCGCCGGGCTTGATAATGTAACGGTGAAGTTTCCATTGGCAGAAGGTTCCGCGGCATTGGCACCTGCTGCCACATTTGCGACGGGAGCAGGGTTCGCTTCCGTTGTGAATGATCCGGTCAATGGTGAGGTAGTATTGTAACAAGTGCCGGTATTGCTTTCCGCAAAAACAAAAACGTAATAGGTGCCGGAAGCGGAAAGGCCATTGATCGCAAACGAAGTTGAATTTCCATAGGCGGTGACTGTTGCGTTACCGACCGTTTCGCCAGCAGCATATACGTTTCCTGAAACAGGTGTTTGTGATAATGTATTGGATGAACTATATAACACCAGGTAATTATCAGCGGCAACTGCACCGGCTGCGGCAGCAGTAAATGAGCCGCTGGCAGAAGTGATTGCTGAGGTTACAGACAAAGCTGTTGGCTGATTATCCGGCGGAGTACAACCTCCACAGGAATTTGCAGGTGATGCTGAATTGCGGGGATTGGGTGTGCCGGTTATAAAATCGCCGATGTTATTATTAGTATCCGTGCATCCGTTGGCGATACGGATTGCAGCCGTGGTGTTGGTAGATGCGGCAACAGGCTCGTTGCCTTCAAAACAGTTGGCACCACCAAAACCGACAAGATCTGTAAAGCCTGTGGGGCAGGCGCCCGTCAAAGCGGTAGTGCTGTTGACGAGGGCGACTTTTGCAGCTGTGGCCGACATCGGGATCGTCCCAATGGCGTCAGGTGTTGGAAGGTCGAGCGTTCCTCCCTGCCCTGCAGCCTCCTGTACAAGGTAATAATGGCCGGGAGCAATTGATCCGGATAATGCCGTTACCTGCCAGGTAGCTCCGGTGGAACTGGCATACTGTACTGACCAGCCTGAAAGATCGATCGCAGAACCCGTTGGGTTGAACAATTCGATAAAATCATTTTTGAATGTGGCGCCGGAATTGCCGCCACCGCCATACACCTGGCTGATCACAACCTGTGCATAGCCGCAAAAACTGAAGAGCACTGCCAGGCAACAGCCAAGCAATTGTAGGTAGATTTTTCTCATACTCATTTGTTTGATGAATAAGAACCATGTTATATTATGAAAAGAAAAAACAATTAACTAACGCAACTTGCTGGTTATAACCTCTACTGTTGACCGATGACGGATGGCTGATCTGTGCTCGTTTAGTGGAAGGCCTGCGTCTTATTGATCGTTTTAGCACTTTTTTTTTCGGGATCATTCCCGGGGTGTGGCCCTTAAATCGGTCATCGGTCAATGACCATCGAACAATGATAACGCTATAACCAGCAAGGCGCGTTAATTACCGGTTGCGTAATTGCAACCGGATGATACAGGGATACGGTAAGAAATGTAAATGGTGGGTTCTGTCGGGATGGCTAACTACTATCAGAGAAGTTCTTCGAGGATTGGGAAACTAAGCTAAGTAATAAACAAATATGAAACAGGGGGAAGGTGTGAAATAATTCTTACCAATAAGAACGCGGATCGTGAGCCTTCCATAGGAAAAATACGACAAAGGAATGTGGACTTTTTTTGCGGCAAAAAAACATGGATATGTTGTTACCGTTTTCTTTCTTCCGTCACCGGTAAAAATAAACCCGGGGTGGGAAAGACGCGAAGAAAGTCCGAGAAATCAGAGACAGGATAGGTCAACCGGTCTTAAATACCGGGCCTTATTTGCACAACTTTTAGTTGAGTGCCGGCCGCACATCAATGACCCGTATCTGCAGATTTTTTTGTCCGTTCCATTCGTTTTCGTCGAGCTTGAACACTACATCGACCGGCTTTTTGTTTTGAAGTAAAGGCATTTTATCTGCCATGTTGAATCCTATGCCGGTAAAAGTTGAAGTGCCCTGCCGGAGCGAAAATTTCAGGTGTAATTCCTTTACAATTTTTGAAAAGCCTGTGTCAGTAACCCCGCGGGCTACGAAAACGGGTCGCAGGTTCTCCGGTCCAAAAGGTTCCATCTGATTGAGAATACTGTAGAAGCCGGGTGTGATATCGCTGAAACGGATCTCTGCATCGATCAGGATTTCCGGGATCAGTAATTCAGGATCGATGGTGGCGGCAACCACTTCTTCAAACTTTTGCCGGAATGCTTCCACCTGGTGGATTTCGAGCGTCATGCCCGCAGCTGCAAAATGACCGCCGTATCCCAGCAGGTGTTCACGGCATGCATGGATAGCTTCATAAAGGTTAAAGCCGGGAACGCTTCTTGCGCTTCCTGCGGCGTAATCGCCGGATTGTGTGAGCACAATGGTCGGCCTGTAATAATTCTCGATCAGTCTTGATGCGACGATACCAACCACGCCTTTATGCCAGTGTGGTTGATAAATGACCGTTGATTTACTGGAGATCCATGCACTGTTTTCACCGATCAGGGTGAGCGCTTCCTGGGTGGTATTACTGTCGGCTTCTTTTCTGTCAGTATTGTCATTGTGCAGCATTTCCGCATACAGGAGTGCTTCGGCGTATTCTGCAGCCACAAATAGTTGAACGGCTTTTTTCGCGTCATCCATTCTTCCTGCTGCATTAACGCGCGGCGCGATCATGAACACAAGATTATTGATATCGAGAGGAAGCTGCAATTTGCTCAGTGTACACAATGCTTTGATACCATGATTCGGATTTTCGTTTGCTTTCTTCAAACCATGAAAAGCCATTACGCGGTTTTCGCCTGTCATTGGAACGATATCCGCAGCGATCGCGGTTGCAACAAGATCTAAATATTCAAAAGCCCAGGCAGACGGAAGATTCAATTTATCTGCAAGAGCGGTCATCAATTTAAAACCAACACCACAACCACAAAGTTCTTTATATGGATAAGGACAATCCTTTTGTTTGGGGTTAAGTATAGCTACAGCTTCCGGCAATTCGTCATCAGGCAGATGGTGATCGCATACGATGAATTCGACGCCGAGTTGTTTTGCATACGCGATCAGTTCCATTGATTTGATGCCGCAATCAAGTGAAATGATCAGTGTAAAACCATTTTCTTTTGCAAAATCAATTCCTGCTTTACTTACTCCATATCCTTCGCGATAGCGATGCGGAACATAGAAGTCGAGGTGCTGATGAATTTTTCTTAGAAAGGAATACATGCTGGCGACAGCAGTTGTTCCATCTACATCATAATCTCCGTATACAAGAATTTTTTCTTCGTTAGCAATTGCCCGGGTGATCCGGTCGACTGCTTTTTCCATGTCTTTCATCAGCCATGGATCATGTAGATGATTGATGTCGGGGCGAAAGAAATCGCGGGCTTCATCGAAGGTGCGGATATTGCGTTGTACGAGCAGTTCGCACAATATGGGATGTATTTTGAGGGCAAGACGCAGGTCGCTGGCCACGCCGGCGTCAGTTTTTTTTATGGTCCATCTTTTCGGCGTCATAAACGGGGCAGGGTTTAAAAGTTTAAAGGTTTGAACGGTTTAAATGTTTGAACATGGTGCGTATTGGGCCAGAATGTTTAAACAATTAAACCGTTGAACTTTTAAGCTACGATCGGAATGTCTGCAGCAAAAGCGATGGCGTCAGTATTTGCGGTCGGTCACGTAGAGCACGAGATCTTCCAGGCCTTTGCGGATGGGAGATTCGGGGAACTGATGCAATATGTCCAGTGCTGCGTTTTTGTATTCGTTCATTTTTTCTGTGGCATATTGGATCCCGCCGGCTTCTTTTACTTTACTGATCACCCAGTTTACTTTTTCCCTGTCGGTATTTTTGTTTTTCAGGACATAGATGATCCCGGTGCGGGTTTTCTTATCCGTATTGTTCAGGGTATATATAAGAGGTAATGTCAATTTTTTTTCTTTGATATCGTTTCCGGTCGGTTTTCCAACATTGTCACTGGAATAGTCGAAAAGGTCGTCCTTAATTTGGAAAGCGATGCCGGTTTTTTCCCCAAATAGGCGCATTTTTTCTGCAATTTCATCGTTTTGACTCGTTGACCAGGCGCCGGCAGAGCATGCCGAAGCGAGGAGAGAAGCAGTTTTATTGCGGATTATCTCAAAATAAATGTCCTCGCGCAGGTTTAAAGAGCGTGATTTTTCCAGTTGTAAAAGCTCTCCTTCGCTCATTTTTCGTACGGCATCCGACAAAATATGGAGGATGCGATAGTCATTATGATCGAGCGAAAGAAGCAAACCTTTTGCGAGAAGATAGTCTCCGACAAGTACAGAAACTTTATTTTTCCAAAGCGCATAAACGGAGAAAAAGCCACGGCGTTCTTCAGAATCGTCTACAACGTCATCATGCACAAGTGTTGCAGTATGAAGGACTTCTACAAGGGAAGCGGCGCGGTAGGCCGGTTCGGAAACCTCCCCGCAGAGCTTGGCGGAAAGCAGCACGAACATGGGCCGAAGCTGTTTTCCTTTGCGCTTAACTATGTACCGCATGATGCGGTCCAGCAATGGGGTTTGACTTTTCACCGCGTCTCTAAAACGCGATTCGAAAATTTTAAGTTCGTTTTCAATTAATCCGACAGGAAGGCTCATAATAATAAAACGGCAATTTACGTCGCAAAAAATAAATGAGGCACGATGCATCAATCTGGGCATTTTTTTTGACTAAGTAATTGAGATATAACAGGAAAAGCCTGAAAGAATTTTCACAAAAATTTGGTAATTAAGCTCCAAAGCATAATTTTGCATTTTGTTAGGACATTGTTTTTTCGTAAATCTTAATCCTCAAGTTATGGTAAGCAAAAAGTACACACTGTTGGCAGCTTCACTCTGCCTTCTGGCGTCATATAGCTTTGCCCAGGTGAAAACTGGCGGGAGTTATGACCCTTCTGATTCTTCCGTTGTTCCGTCTAAAAGGATGCCTCAGCATACCGAATTTTTAAACGGTACTTACAATTTCCCTGCGAAGCCTCGCAATCAATGGGAAATAGGTGTTAAATATGGCCTTGCCCATATTTCCGGAGACATTCCATCCGTATTCTTTACGGCTCCGAATTTTGGTGTGCATATCCGTAAATCGTTCGGTTATGTATTCTCTGCAAGATTGGAGTATGTTTATGGTCAGCCCAAAGGACTGAACTGGAAACAAACAGCTGTCCACTCAGGCACTCCGTGGGTGACCGACGGGTATGCACCTGGTCAGTTGATCTACAGCAACTACAAGACGCGCGTACAGGATCTGTCGCTGCAAGGTGTTATTACCTTGAATAACATTCGCTTCCACAAGGCGAAAACAGGTATGAACTTCTACCTGTTCGGTGGTATCGGTGGTATGATCTATGACGCGAGGATCAATGCTGCAAACGATGCGACCGGTACGATCTACACAAACGAATTCAACGCTATCTCAGGTAACGTTTACAAAAACCGTAAGGACACCCGTAAAGCACTGAAAAATGCGCTGGATGACTCTTACGAAACACGTGCTGAAAACGACAAGCAGGTCCTTCCGACTTTGTTTGACGACACGTTCCGCCCAAGCTTCACACTTGGTGCTGGTATCGCATTCAAACTCAGCAACAAATGGAATATCGCACTGGAAGATCGCTGGACATTCGTAAAAGACGATCTGCTGGACGGTCAACGCTGGGCTGAGCAAGGTGATCTGACCCGTGACTATGATGCATTCCATTTCCTGTCACTGGGCCTGAACTATAACCTTGGCAAAAAATCTGTTGAGCCTCTCTACTGGCTGAATCCATTGGATTACGCTTACAGCGAGATCCGGAACCCACGCCTGATGAGACTGCCAAAACCAGTTCTGCCTGATAGCGATGGTGATGGTATCACTGATCAGTTCGACCAGGAGCAAACTCCAGCCGGCGCACCAGTTAACTCTCATGGTGTTGCACTTGATACAGACGGCGATGGTGTACCTGATTACAAAGACAAACAACTGATTACTCCAACATATTGCCAGCCTGTTGACGCTGACGGTGTAGGTAAATGCCCATGCCCTGATTCAACTTGCTACGAAGGCCTGTTGATGAAAGCTAAAGATTGTGCTACAACCCTTGGAACTCTGCCAAGCGTTACCTTCAAATCAGGTTCCAACAGCCTGGATGCTGACGCGAAAGCTGTACTTTCTACTGTAGCTGCAAGACTGCGCAACAGCCCGGAATGTAAAATTGTGGTAGTAGGTTATTGCTCTTCAAGCAAAAAAGAACAACAGCTGAGCTGGGATCACGTGAACAAAGTGATCAACCAACTTGTAGAACAAGAAGGTATCAGCAGCGACCGCTTCATCTTCAACTACGGTCAGGAAGGTGGCGATTGCAATACAGTTGATCTGCGTGGCGCAAGCCAGGGCGAAGACGGACCTCCAACGGTTGCTCCTCCGCATCCGAACCTGCGTAAAAAATAAACATTGGTTACTTTTTGCTGATAGATATAAACCCTTCCGCTTCTGCGGAGGGGTTTTTTTTCTTTTCGCGAATGGACGCGAATGCCGGCAGGTAAGGATCTGCAACAGCCAGGCGGAACAGAGGAAGTCAATTGTTCAGCGATTGTATTCCCGCATCGGCTACCGGTCAACAGCATTGGCCAACGATCATCGGCTATCGCGGGCGGACGAAAGCATACTTTACATCGATAAATGCTTGTCGGACAGCGGAAAACGAGCAGCAGGCCCTGATTCCTTTATCAAAATCTTAACTACCTCATTTTGGCCGGATATCTTTTTTACTTAAGTTTTGCCGGTATCTATTAACTTTGCACACCTTTATGCGTTTTGTACCTGTAATTATAGCCCTGTTTTTATTAGCCAGCTGCAGTAAAAGCATGACCAAGATCTTGAAGAGCCCCGATCCCGAATACAAATTGCGGGTAGCGGAGAAATATTTCGTTCAGAAGAAATATAGCAAGGCGCAGATTTTGTTCGAAGATGTGATGCCTTATTATAAGACAAGGCCTGAGTTCCAGGATATTTATTATAAATATGCCTATTGTGCGTATAATCAGCTGGACTATCTGAATGCGGAAAACCTCTTCAAGACATTTCTGGAGATCTTCCCCAACAGCACGAAGGCAGAGGAGATGGCTTATATGCGGGCATACAGTTATTATAAGCAATCTCCAAAACCAGAACTGGACCAGACCAACACGATCAAAGCAATGGGAATGATGCAGGTTTTCATCAACACCCACCCGAGTTCTGAGCGGAATAAAGAGGCGGCGGATATTATTGAGGTTTGCCGTGCTAAACTGGAGACCAAAGACTACAGAGGCGCTGTTCTTTACTATAACATGGGTCAGTTCCGCGCAGCGGGAGTGGCTTTTACAACGCTTGTGACCGCTTATCCAGAGTCTTTAAAGCTGGATGAGTATAAATTAATGGCAATAAAATCGTATTATCGCTTTGCTGAAATGAGCATCGAAGAGAAAAAAGCAGAACGTTATGAAGATGTGATCGATGCCTGCCACGAATTTGTAGACCGTTTTCCCGAGAGTAAATTCCGCAAGGAAGTAGAGGAATATATCACACTGTCACAAACAAACATTAAAAACTTAAATAGCAATACATGAGTAAGTTGAGACGTCAGCTTAGCGCTGGGATCGCTAACAATGTGGAAACAAAAAGCCTGAATGATCTGAAAAACAGAACGGGTAATTTATATGAGTCAATTGCCATCATTGCTAAAAGGGCTAACCAGATCAATATTTCCCTGAAAGAAGAATTGCACAATAAACTCGACGAATTTGCCAGTCATACAGACAGCCTGGAAGAAATTCACGAGAATAAAGAGCAGATCGAAATCTCAAGGGCATATGAAAGAATGCCGAATCCTGCGCTGCTGGCTACCCAGGAGTTTATGGATAGCAAGGTCTATTTCCGCAAAGGAGAAGACCAGTTGTTCGACTAAGTTTCCGCCACGGCGGATGTTAAATATCTGAACGATCCGGCGGGAGCTGGATCGTTTGTGTTTTATATGGTATTTTTGATCTTATGCTGGATGGAAAAAAAATATTGCTTGGCATTACCGGCAGCATTGCTGCATATAAATCAGTGCATCTGGTCCGTCTTCTCGTTAAAGCGGGCGCTGAAGTAAAAGTGGTGATGACGCCGGCCGCAAAAGATTTTGTAACTCCTCTGACCTTATCGACCCTGAGCCGCAATCCGGTACTCACTGAATTGTTTGACGAACAAAGCTGGACCAACCACGTAATGCTTGGCCGCTGGGCCGATATCATGCTGATCGCACCGCTCAGCTGCAATACGCTCGCGAAGATGGCCCATGGGCAATGCGATAACCTGCTGCTGGCCGCCTATTTGTCAGCCACCTGCCCGGTGGTGGTAGCTCCTGCGATGGATGAAGATATGTGGCATCACCCCTCGACTGCAAGGAACCTGCAGCTACTGGAATCGTTTGGTAATACCGTGATCCCGGTGGAAAAAGGTGAGCTTGCGAGTGGTTTGTTTGGCGACGGGCGTATGGCTGAACCCGAATACCTGCTGCAGTATCTCGCCGGCAGGCTTTCTTCTGCCGGACCGATGGCCGGCCGCAAAGCGCTGGTAACGGCGGGGCCAACATACGAAGCCATTGATCCGGTACGTTTTATTGGAAATCATTCTTCCGGTAAAATGGGTGTAGCCATTGCAAAAGAACTATACAGGCAGGGGGCCGACGTGACACTGGTGGCGGGCCCCATACATACAACATTTTCAGAAAACGGGATCAAACTGATAAAAGTTACTTCTGCTGCCGAAATGTATGAAGCATGCCAGGAAGCATTTAAATCTGCAGATATTGCCGTAATGTCGGCCGCAGTTGCTGACTATACACCGGTAAAAAGAGCACCGGAAAAGATCAAAAAAAAAGAAGATGTTTTTCAGCTGGAACTGACCAAAACAAAAGATATTCTGAAAAGTCTTGGAGAAATCAAAAAGAAAGGTCAGGTACTGGTTGGCTTTGCACTGGAAACAACGGATGAACGAAATTATGCGCTTGGTAAACTGGAAGCAAAGAATGCAGATATGATCGTTTTGAATTCGCTGAATGATGCCGGGGCCGGGTTTGGGCTTGACACGAACAAGGTCACGATCTTTCAGCGTGACGGGAGGGAAACGCGTTTCGATACAAAACCAAAAGAAGCGGTGGCGAAGGATATTGTTGATACTATAATCACTTCTTATTATGCTTAAACGAATTGTGTTGTTCGTATTTGCCCTGGTATCGCTGAATGCAGTAAATGCCCAGGAGATACAGGCACGGCTGACTGTGCTTGCAAGTAAGATCAGTACCAATGTTGACAAGAAGATCTTTCAGACATTACAAACAACATTGAACAATTTTGTCAATAACCGGAAGTGGACGAAAGATGCTTTTCAGGCTAATGAGAAGATCCAATGCAATTTCCTGCTGAATGTTGAGCAGGAGTTGGGTAACAATATGTACAAAGGTTCATTGACAGTGCAGGCCGCAAGACCGGTATTCAACAGCGCATATGATTCCCCATTGGTCAATTTTATTGACGACAATGTGGTATTCCGTTACCAGGAGTTTCAGCCGGTTGAGTTTAATGAGAACAGGGTGCAGGGCAACGATCCGGCAGTAGCCAATCTTCCGGCGATAATGGCGTATTATATAAATCTCATTCTGGGTCTTGATTATGGTTCATTTGCGTTACGCGGCGGCGACGCTTATTTTCAAAAAGCATGGAATATTGTAAACAACGCACCTGAAAGCCGCGATATCACCGGCTGGCGTTCATATGAAAGTCAGCGTAACCGTTACTGGCTTGCAGAAAACCTGAACAATAACCGGTATGCATTGATCCATGACGCTCTTTATTCTTATTACCGCTCGGGAATGGACCTTTTTTACGAAAATGAAGATGAAGCAAGGAACGGTATGCTCAACAGTCTGAATTTCCTGAATACATTGAATACAGAAAACCCTAACTCCATGATCCTGCAATTCTTTTTGCAGGGAAAGAGTGCGGAGCTGATCAAAGTGTTCAGCAAAGCTGATCGTGATAAAAAAACGCGGGCGGCGGACATCCTGGGAAAGATCGATATCACCAATGGCAATGCCTATAAAGAATTGCGATGAAAAGGAAAGGACTTATTCTATTAATGGCGGTGGGATTGCTTCAGGCGTGTTCGGACAAAAACAAAATGCCGTCAGACGTACTACCTCAGCCGAAAATGCAGGCGGTGATGTGGGATTTGATGCGTGGTGCCGACTTTCTGAACAATTACGTGTTTTTCAAGGGAGAACCCGTTGATCAGACCGTAGAGAGTGAAAAGTGGAACAAGAAGATATTCCAGATGCATAAGATCACGAAGCAGCAGTTTGATAAAAGCTACGCCTATTATCAGCAACATCCGATGCTTATGAAGACGATGATGGATTCTATTGCCAGGATCAAGGTGGAGCAGCCCGTGAAGCCTTCCGGCGCGGACTCTACGGCAAAATCAGATTCGGCGGCAAAGAAGTTAAGGATGGATACATCGGGTTTCCGCAATAAGCTGAACCATATCCGGCGCTTGACCGGGCGCAGGAGGGAGAAAGCACTTTAATTTATTTTCTTAACGATTGTATGAAAAAACAGTTTAAAACAGCCGACGATGCAGTCAGGGATATAAACGATGGGAGTGTATTGATGTTGGGCGGATTTGGACTTTGCGGTATTCCTGAGAACTGTATTACAGCACTGGTACGGAAGGGAGTAACCAGCCTCACCTGCATTTCCAATAATGCCGGTGTCGATGATTTTGGGATCGGGTTATTATTGCGCCAGAAACAGGTTAAAAAGATGATCTCATCCTATGTGGGTGAGAACGCGGAGTTTGAGCGCCAGTTGTTAAGCGGGGAACTTGAGGTGGAATTGATCCCCCAGGGCACGCTGGCGGCGCGTTGTATGGCGGCCGGCTATGGCATGCCTGCGATCTTTACACCGGCGGGTGTGGGAACGGAGGTGGCCGATGGAAAGGAGGTCAGGAATTTTAACGGCAAGGATTACCTGCTTGAATATGCGTTTGATGCGGATTTTGCGATCGTGAAAGCATGGAAAGGCGATACAGAGGGGAATCTTATTTATAAAGAAACCGCCCGCAACTTCAACCCGGTGATGGCAATGGCAGGGAAAATAACCATTGCGGAGGTTGAAGAACTGGTACCGGCAGGTGAGCTTCAGCCTGACCAAATACATACACCTGGCATTTATGTACACCGCATTTTTCAGGGATCCGGATATGAAAAGCGGATTGAGCAAAGAACGGTGCGCAGGAAAACATCAGCCTGATCATTTACACTTCCTCTACAACTTTTTCAAATGGCTTTATCAAAAGAACAAATAGCTGCCCGCATAGCGCAGGAATTGCAGGACGGGTTTTATGTGAACCTGGGTATTGGCATTCCTACCCTGGTAGCGAATTATATCCCTGAAGGAATAAATGTTGTGTTGCAAAGCGAGAACGGCCTGCTTGGGATGGGCCCCTTTCCCTGGGAAGGGGAAGAGGATCCTGATCTGATCAATGCGGGCAAGCAGACCATTACCACGATTCCCGGTTCTGCTTTCTTCGATTCGGCGATGAGCTTTGGCATGATCAGGGCGGGCAAAGTAGACCTTACGGTGCTTGGAGCGATGGAGGTAAGTGATGGAGGAGATATCGCCAACTGGAAGATCCCCGGGAAAATGGTAAAAGGCATGGGTGGTGCGATGGATCTTGTTGCCAGTGCGAAAAATATTATCGTGGCGATGATGCATACCAACCCCAAAGGCGAATCCAAATTACTTCCTGCGTGTACCTTGCCGCTGACGGGTGTCAGTTGTGTAAGGAAGATCGTTTCGGATCTGGCCGTCTTATCTGTTACAGCCGAAGGATTTGAACTGCTGGAGCGGGCGCCTGGCGTAAGCGTGGACGAGATAAAAGCAAAAACAGAGGGCAGGTTGGTGGTCAAAAGCGATGTTCCTGAAATGCAGTTTGGCGCCGTTTAATCGATCAGGTTATTTTTTACGGCAAAGAATACAAGACCGGCAGTGTTCTTACTGCCAAAACGTTCCATCAGGCGGTCTTTGATCGCCTCTACGGTACGTGGACTGATCTCCATTTTCTGAGCAATCTCCTGTGCTGTGAACTCCATGCAGATAAAGCGGAGGACATCCCTTTCTTTATCACTCAGCGTAATTTCATTATTGAGTGATGGGACTACCTTTTGACGGGAGTGGGATTTCTTAAGAAGGATGCGATTCACGAAATTATTCAGGTAGTAACCTTTTTCAAACACTTCCATGATAGCGCGCCTGATCTCCTGAGGTTCGGCATTTTTAAGCATGTATCCGTTGGCTCCGTTTTCCATCAGATGATATACAAAGCGCTCATCTTCGTACATGCTCAGGACCAGTACTTTGATCGTAGGGTATTGTTTGCTGATGATCTTGGTTGTTTCAATTCCGTCTTTACCGGGCATGCGAAGGTCCATCAGAACAACATCCGGCTCGGATTGTGAAATACCATTGAGCAATTCATCTCCATTCTCGGCTTCCTGCACAAACTTGATATTGGTAAACGGCCGTAATGAAAGGATCACCCCTTTTCGGAAGATTTTATGATCGTCTGCAATTGCTACCTTGATGATTCCCATAAGTATCAGATAAAAGATAAAATTAGCAAATAAACAGCACTATTGATAGGGTTCGTCCTTTGGTAATTCGATGGTTACTTTATAGTAAGTCTGTGAAATATCTTTTTCGAAATAGATGCTACCCTGTACAACCCGCAGGCGGCTGCTGATATTTTTTAATCCGAGACCGATATTACTTTTATTTAGTTTATCGAAGTCGGTTTGAATGATGCCGCGTCCGTCATGATGGATGCGAAGGTAAAATTTATCGCCGTGTACGTTTTGGGTCAGGTGTATAAAGCTGGAGCTGCTATGTTTGAGAATATTATTGACGAGTTCCTGAACAATCCGGAATACGATCAGTTCTTTTTCAGGTTTAAGGCGGTCTTTATAGTCGTGAAACCGGCTGCTGGCATTCATGCTGCCGGATCCGCTGATCTTTTGAAACAGGTCGTTTACTGCAGATTCAAGGCCGAAGTTCTTCAACGTTGGCGGCATAAGACTGTGGCTGATATTGCGCACGAGTTGAATGGTGTCGTCAATGATCTGACGGGCCTGAAAGATGGACTGAAGCTGGGTGGCCTTGTCCTGGTTAACGAGATTCTCGTTCAGGTAGAGCCGGGCCGTAGCGAGGAGTGGGCCGGCATCATCGTGAAGGTCGGCGGCCAGGCGCTGTCGCTCTTCTTCCTGCAGTTTGATAGAGGCGTCAAGTAAGATCTTTTGCTGTTCTTCCTCCATTTTCTGAAGGGTCCGCTGATAGCGGGACACCTTACGCTGGTGGAAAATAATGAACAATACAAGCCCGACGGTCAGCACGAGCATGCCCATTGTGCCTATGAAGAGCACAGAAGATACTCCAGATGATTGGTTGGTGGCTTGCAGGAAGAACATAAATGAAAATAGGGAATTAGTTCATATCAATGTCCAGATATGGCATTTGAATCCGATTGACTAATTCTTTTTTTTTGACAGATGAATCTGAGGCTTTTACTAAGGCGACCAGGAACAGAATATTCTTCACTAATTCAGCAAGGTAGGTGTAATGGTAATAGTTATCAAATTCAGCCAATGACATTTCTGTAACAAGAATATTGAAAAAAAATGACCCCCCTAAATAAATAAGTAAACCCATGGAAATCCAAAACAGGTACTTGCTAAAAATACTTTCTGAGTCATCTAGCTTCGACTGATCATAAAGAAAAGAAAATACGTATAAAAAAATGATAATAGTCTCTATCCCAACACCATAAGTATCAAGAGTCAAGTTAGAATCAATCGTCGCCGGTTCTGCAATAAATAAAGTAATGAGAAAGAGTATGAAAATGGCCGAGATGCCAATTAAAAATGTACGTTTTCTTTTACCGGCTGTAAGAAAAAATATCATCGTAAAGACAAGATATTCGAACGCGGTAAATAAGTTTTGCAATACCCAAAGTGTACTGTAATACTTTCCCTCTAGTAAATAGTCGAACACGCAGAGGAAAAAACACACGCTAATCCCGTAAATGCACAAAATTTTTGAAAGGCCTCCTTTTCCCTTTGAGCAGAAATAGAACACAGGGAAAGCTAAGTAGGAGATGGCGTTTATATAGTAAAAAAGTTTTTCTATTGTTTGGATTTTGTCCAAAAATAGAAAAACTTTTAAATGAGTAAAACTTTTACTGAACTATTCTTCCCAGATAAGGCCAGTAAGGTCTTCAATTCTAATCACAGCTCGTGAAATGGCGATTTTTTTCATAACAGTAACGCTTTTTAAAGGTGCTTGAATCGATTCCGGATGTAAAAATTGCGTTGAAAGGCGGGTTATTCTACTGCCTTTCTTGTACTGTAAAACCCCTATAATTGCATGAAAAGCACTACAGTAAAGGCTTTCATTGAAAAACACGTAGGGAAATGCCCGCGTAAATAAAGTGATTTTACTAATTGAAGATAGTATTTTTACCAAGACCTGAATAGGAAACTTTCTTAGGAAATTTCTTTTTCGGAGGTATTTATTCACCCATGTGCGTAAAAAGACCGTTTGGGATGGACTTTTTTTAGTTAGGAGGGAAAAGAAAGAAAGTTGATTGACATTGGACCTCTCTGGCTTTTCAACGGATAATGGAAATCATGTTATGGACGGTTTCACCCGTGGTTAGCGGGATTACAGGATATTGGATGGGTTGGAGGGTTAATCCTCGCCAATCAACTTGCAACAAAAGTATATTCACAGAGTAATGTGTGCAAGAGAAGTATTGCTTTGTTTCTTTTTGTCAGCATTTACGCGTATTATCGTAAGATTTCTATAAACAAGCTGTGATTAATACGGATCTGGCCGCGACGAACGCCATTTAATCGCCTTAAACCCGTGATTTGTGGATAACTATCGGGAGATCAATTTTTTGAAACTGAAAAAGATAACAAAAGCAAAAAAAACTACTTTTGACGTCGGAAAAATACATCCACCTGTCTGCGGTTGTTTCGCATGTGCTTATGACAGGCTGCCATTCAGTTGATCGCATAAACCAAAGCTTACTATGACAACTCAGCAGATTAAAGTGGCCATTGCTGATGACCACAAGATTTTCCGTGATGGTATTCGTATGTCGCTGAAAGACAGGGAATACTTGAAAATAATCTGGGAAGCAGAGGACGGAAAGGATTTGATGCATAAACTGCAGCTCAAACTCCCTGATATTATCCTGATGGACATCAGGATGCCGGAAGTTGACGGCATTAACGCCATCAACATGATCAGAAAGGAATATGAAGGGGTGAAGATCATTGTACTGACCATGTATGATGATCAGGAAATGATCACTAAGATGATGGAAATGGGCGCCAATGCTTATCTGACAAAGACCACTGACCCAGAAGAAATATACCAGGCCATACTGACCTGCATGAATGATGACTTTTATTTCAACGAGCTGGTTAATAAGGCTGTTTTGCTGAAACTTCAGCACAAGAAAACGGTAAGGCAATTTTATCCCAATCCGGTTAAGCTTTCTGAGAAAGAAATCAGGATACTGAAACTTATTGCAGAAGACAAAACCACCGAAGAAATTTCCAAAGAAGTGTTTCTCAGTCCACGAACCATTGAAACCATCCGGCAGAACATGAAGCAAAAGGTTGGTGCAAAAACCATCGCGGGGCTGGTGATGTATGCTATGCGTAATAAACTTCTTGAATGATTTTTCAAATTGTGCCTGACAAACCGCAAGGATTACATGGATAATATCAATGACTCTTTTTTTGACGGCTACTATAAGGATGTGTGGCGGGCTATTATACCTGAGCAGTTGACCAGTCGCGAAGTTCAGTTTATGATAGATTATTTTAAACTGACTCCCGAAGATAAAGTGTTGGATATGATGTGTGGTTATGGACGGCACGCGATCGAACTTGCCTCAAGAGGTATTCAAGTTACTGCGGTCGATAACCTGCCTGATTACATCCGGGAGATCGGGGCACTAGCAGTTTCGGACAAGCTGCCTGTTAAAGCGATCCGGCATGACGTCATTAGTTATCAACCCGGCGATCGGTTCAGCCTGGTGATCTGCATGGGAAATAGTCTTAATTTCTTTAACGCAGCAGATACAGCCCGCTTGCTGCGGAATTGGGCAAATGTCCTGGATACAGGGGCTTGTATTTTGATCAATAGCTGGTCCCTGGCGGAAACGGTCATTCCCCAATTTGCAAAAACCTCCGAAACCTCCGAAGCCTCACATGGGGGAATAAATATTGTGTCCCGGTCAGCATATCTTTTCCATCCCGCACGGGTGGAGACAGAAACGGTAATGACTGCAGCCGACGGCAGCGTTGAAACAAAGCTGGCGATAGATTATATCTATTCAGTGAACGAAATTGAAGCCCTGCTTCAGACTACGGGCTTCGAGCTTGCAGAGATCTATAATATTCCCGGCAAGAAGAAATTCTCCGTAGGTGATCCCCGTGCCTATATTATCGGAAGGCGGAAGTGATCTTTGAGCTAAAAGGTGACGATCCCATGCCTGATAGCAAGAATGGCGAGGCCTACACGACTTTTTACGTCCAGCTTAAGAAAGAGCTGATCTCTCAATGAGTCTATTGATCTTGGGTTAAGGCCCATTTTCTGCGCGACTTCCTTATAGGTCAGGTCGGAACAGATCATCTTCATAAATTGTATTTCCTGTAATGTCAGCAGTGATTTCTGTAAGGGAACGGCGCCCGATTCATCACTACGAAAAAGATTGATCAGTTTTCCGGTTGTATGATTGGAATAATAAAAGCCCGATTGCACCACAGACCTGATTGCGAACTTCAGTTCGTCCGGGTGGATATCTTTTTTCAAAAATCCTTTTACACCCGTCTGCAGCAGACGGATAAGAGATAGTTCTGAATCATACATGGTCAACATTAATATTGGGATCCGGGGATGTTCCGCATGAAGAAATTCTGCGGTTTCGAAACCGTCCATTACAGGCATGTTCAGATCCATTATGATAACGTCCGGGATAATTCCTTTCTCAATAGCGTCCTTTATCTCCCTGCCATGTGCTGACTCGTTGATAACCCTGCAGTTTTCGAAACTGTTTATCAATCCGGCTAATGCATTGCGAAGCAAAACATGATCATCAACGAGAGCTATTTTAATGATTTTATCTTTTTTGTCCATTTTATAATGGGATAGTAAATTTTAAAGTTGTTCCATTTCCTGGTGATGATTGTATTTGCATTTTACCCCTTATCATTTTAGTCCTGGATTCCATGTTTTTTAATCCGGCTTTACCATTACTGGAATGTTCGTTTAATGAAGAGTGAATAAATCCTTTTCCATTGTCGATGATTTTAATTATTAACTGGCTGTCATTATAGTCCAATGCCACGTTTGTCGCCGATGCTGCCGAATGTTTTAATATATTATTCAGCGATTCCTGGATAATCCGAAATATGATCAGTTCTTTTTGGGCATCCAAATAAATTGGCTCGCCCTGGATTTCCAGTCTTATTAATATCGAGCCGATATCGCTTATTCTGGCAATTTCATTTTCTATTGCTTTTGTTAAACCGTAACTGTTGATAATATCGGCATTCAGGCTTCGGGATATATTCTTCAGATGGGTTATAGACTCGCCAAGTAATTCGACAGACGAATGTATTTGCAATGAGGCTTTTTCTTGGTCGTTGGCATCAAGAGTATTCAACTGTAGTTTTGCAAGGGATAATGTCAGACCTATGTTGTCATGGATTTCTTGAGAAATATGACGAAACATATTTTCCTGGACTTCGAGTTGTGTGGATATTAAATTCTTTTCATGCTGGAGTTTTAATGCGCTATATGTTTGTTGATAGAGAATCCTTTTTTGCTGGTACAGGTATACAACTAATATTATTGTTCCTCCAAGGAATAATATTAGTAATGTGGTAATACTTAAGTATAAAATTATGTGTATTCTTTCTTGCATAGATATGCCCTGATTATTGTGATAAGCAATAGGATATAAAAAATATAAAATACCGAATAGAACTGAGTCATCAGGCTCGAATGGTTCTTTCTCAGGTGATTTTCCAGCAATGAATAAGGCAAGGTGCAAGTAGCAAAAAATGTCCAACCGATAACTATCCAGAAAGACGGCTCATTTTTTAAGTTCAAAACGGGCGGTTTCTTAAACAGCTCATAAAAATATACAAAGCAAGGTATTAATAGAATAAGCGATTCTACTGTATAAACTCTTGACTGACTCCATTCTGATATACTTCCCGGAAAATATTTATCGTTGTAAAGTTCAATTAGAAAATACGGTATAAATAGCAATGTTAGTCTGAGAATAATTTTCTTGATTTTTTTCCCTGAAATACTTAGGTAAAAAAAATTTGAAAAAACAAACAATTCAACGAGTATGAAAAAGTAATCTATATAATTAATGAAATTGAAAGTAGATACTATATAGATTTCCACATCAGGAAACAAAAGCCATATGTATATCGATAAAAAGACTAATAGTAAAGCGCTAATGTATACAGGGAATAATTTAAGCACTTCATGTTTTTTCCTGAACCGTAATGCAATGCACAAGGTGATAATTAAAAGAGCGACAAGTAACGCTTCCGTAAAGAAACTGATTTTCCAGCGGTCATATATTTTCTCCATAACTTCTCTAAAGTAGTATTCTATTGGATTTTAAACGTGGGAAAAAAACGAAAAGAAAACGTTTTTTTCCCAATGATGTTCAAGTAAGGGTACTTAATAAATGAAACCTTTAGAAATAATAATTGTAAACACTTAAATCCGGTTTTAAAGAAAATAACTATGAAGACCGGACTGATCTTTTAGGATTATGATTTCAAACTACAATAGGAAAAAAACATTTTATTGGTGTTTATTCCTCATTTGTTTGATCGCGGGAGATTTTACCTTGAGCTTATAATTCATCTGTATGAATAAACGAATTTTATGAGAAATGTCTGGAAACACATACTGACCATGATCAATACGGCCGTTATCGCCGGAATTGTGTTCTATAGTTATTATGCAGATCACAACGCTGCTATAATATTGAGCTTCACAACTTTTGTCTTTGTAATGATCATTTACATGTTGTTTAAAAATTTCCGGCGGCACCGGCAGCGGGGAAATTATTAGTAGCACAACAAAGCTGTTCCGGCAGGTTTAAAGGGGAAGAAGCTATGTGCTATCCGGATCAGTTTTTAACAGATTCATTTGCCGGTAATCTCTCTGAATACGTAAAGAGGAGAATGTGTGATCTTCCAAAGTATGATCCAGGCCAGTGATCAAACCCTTATCTCCGATCATTAAATGAGCATGTGATTGGCGATAAGTTCATATGTTTTAAAGACGGATTGATAGGAAACGCTATCTGTAAAACTGGCGCTTATGAGGATTTTGCCTTATCTTCCGGTAGCTAACGATGCTGCCAACATTTAATCAATGAATATGGCAAATAGCTCCGCACCGTTAAAAAAGATCCTGACTGCTGTGCACCTTTGGGCAATCGCAGTAGGCCTTGTTATTTCGGGGGAATACTTCGGCTGGAATTATGGATGGGCTGTTGCAGGCACAGGGGGAATGCTGGTTGCAACGATTATCGTCACGATCCTTTATCTGTGTCTTGTTTTTAGTTTTACTGAGCTTAGTTCTGCAATTCCGAATGCGGGTGGTCCTTTTGCGTATGCAAAGCGTGCGTTCGGGCCTGCCGCGGCATTCATCGCCGGATTTGCTACATTATTTGAATTTTTACTGGCTGCGCCTGCGATCGCATTTGCCCTGGGGAGTTATATTCATTTCCTTTATCCGTCGATTGCTGTTTTGCCGACAGCGATAGGCTGTTACGTTGTGTTTACGATCATCAATATTGCAGGCATTAAGGAATCGGCAGTGTTTACATTGCTGGTAACCGTACTGGCCGTACTTGAATTACTTATTTATATGGGGATCGTAGCACCTCATTTCGAATGGAGGCACTTCGCAAAAGATGCATTTCCGTTTGGGTCGGCCGGCGTCTTTGCTGCGCTGCCATTTGCTATCTGGCTCTATCTGGCAATTGAAGGCGTCGCAATGGTGGCCGAAGAAGCAACGGATCCTCAGAAAACTATTCCGAGGGGATATATTTCTGGTATTATCACCCTGATGTTCCTGGCACTTGGAGTAATGATCCTGACAGGTGGTATAGGTGAATGGCAGGGACTTTCATCGATCGACTATCCGTTGCCGGAATCGATCGGGCGGGTATTGGGAAAGGAAAATCCGCTGACCAGGATTTTTGCGGGAATAGGCTTGTTTGGATTGATCGCTTCTTTTCACAGCATTATTATTGGATATTCCCGCCAGGTGTTTGCTCTTGCGCGGGAAGGGTATCTTCCCGCGGTTCTGGCCAATGTACATCCGCGGCGTCAAACACCGGATTATGCTTTGCTGGCCGGCGGCCTTGTTGGCATTATTGCAATTATCTCGGGGCGAACTGATAAGCTGATCCTGCTATCGGTACTCGGCGCCCTGGTGATGTACATCATCAGCATGATGGGTCTGTTTCGCTTAAGGAAACTCGAACCAACCATGGATAGGCCATTCCGCGCTCCGTTCTATCCATGGTTGCCATTGATAGCATTGGTGCTTTCCGTGCTTTGCCTGGTTGCTGTAATATACTTCAATCCCGGAGTGAGTTTGCTTTTCCTTGGCATCATGCTGGTGTCCTATATCATTTTCGGACTTCTTAAAAACAGGTTATTCTGAAGTAACTTTGATGATATGGCTTATCGTTGCAACGTCGGATATACCAGCTATGTTTTTGATGACCTGAAGGCCGTTCTGGCAAAAGCTTCGCCGTCTCGTTCCGGTGACGTGCTGGCTGGCCTTGCAGCAGAAAGTTATGAACAGCGGGTTGCCGCGCAAATGGTGTTGGCTGATATTCCATTAAAGGATTTTCTGGGAAACCCTGTCATTTCTTTTGATGAAGATGAGGTAACGCGGTTGATCTTTGAATCTCATGATCAATTGTCGTTTGCTCATTTATCGCACTTCACTGTAGGCGAATTGCGTGATTGGTTGCTGGGAGAGCAATCAAATTCCCAGACACTTTCCCGCTTGTCAGCAGCATTGACCCCGGAAATGGTGGCCGCCGTTTCCAAGCTCATGCGGAATCAGGATCTGATCAATGTTGCGCAAAGGATAGAGGTGATCACAAGGTTCCGAAATACGATCGGGCTAAAAGGACGGTTGTCGACCCGGCTGCAACCCAATCACCCAACCGATGATCCGCAGGGCATTGCAGCAAGTATCATCGACGGAATAATGTATGGAAGCGGCGATGCGGTGATCGGCATTAACCCGGCTACAGATAATCCCAGGGCCGTAACGGATCTGCTGCGACTGATCGACGGGCTTCGTTTGAAATATGATATGCCTGTTCAAAGTTGCGTGTTATCACATGTTACAACAACCATGCAGGTGATTGAATCGGGGGCACCGGTTGACCTCGTGTTTCAGTCAATCGGCGGGACGGAAAAAACAAACAAAAGTTTTGGAATAAACCTCGCTATACTTCGCGAGGCGCAGCAGGCTGCCCGGGAGTTGGGCCGCGGCACAACCGGCAATCAGTTGATGTATTTTGAAACCGGCCAGGGAAGTTCGCTTTCTGCATCTGCTCATGAAGGAGTGGATCAGCAAACCTGTGAAGCCCGTGCATATGCGGTTGCCAGGCATTTTGATCCGCTGCTTGTCAACACCGTCGTTGGTTTTATCGGTCCGGAATATTTGTCCGACGGCAAGCAGATCATCCGGGCAGCACTGGAAGATCATTTTTGCGGGAAGTTGCTTGGTTTGCCAATGGGCGTAGACATATGTTATACCAACCATGCCAACGCCGACCAGGATGATATGGACAACCTCCTTACGCTGCTGGGCGTTGCCGGATGCAACTATATTATGGGGGTGCCGGGGTCGGACGATATCATGCTGAATTATCAATCAACCTCTTTTCATGACGCCTTATATATAAGACGTGTACTGGGCAAAAGAGCAGCACCAGAGTTTGAGCAATGGCTGATTAAACAAGGAATTATGACGGAAACAGGTGAACGGTTACCTGTGCCATCTTCACATCCATTATTAAGTTTTTAAACGATGGAAAAATTACCGGCAGCAGCTTCAATTGTTCAAACGGACCCATGGTATTCCTTGCGGGGATTAACTCCAGCGAGGATTGCAATTGGCAATACCGGTGGCGTGATCCCTATTAAAGAAGTGCTGGCATTAAAAATGGCGCATGCGCATGCAAGGGATGCCGTTTATGCATCGCTTGATGAAAAAGGAATTCTGGAAGAGTTGAAGAATTTCAACGTACCTGTTTTATATGCATCAAGCCAGGTAAAGAGCCGCGAGCAATACCTTCTCGATCCGGGATTGGGAAGAAAGCTGGATCACCAATCAGTGACAAATGCAAGTGGAGAGATCAGACCCGGTGGTATTGCATTGATCATTTCAGATGGATTATCTGCAACTGCTGTTAACAGGCACACAATTCCCCTGTTAAAGGAGTTGATCCCGCTGTTGCGCAATGCCGGCATGGTGGTCAACTCGCTTTGCCTGGTCCGCGAAGGACGCGTAGCCATCGGCGACGAGATAGGTGAATGGTGTAAAGCCGAAATGACGGTAATACTAATTGGTGAAAGACCGGGCCTCACTGCGGCGGACAGTCTTGGGGCTTATCTGACTTTCAACGCAAGACCCGGTTTGACAGATGAAAGCCGCAATTGTGTTTCAAATATCCATACATCAGGTCTGAATTACATGACCGCCGCCAGGAAAATTATGTATCTGATCAGCGAGTCATTCAGAATGGGCTTGTCTGGCGTGGCATTGAAAGACCAGGAGAATACACTTCCCGGATAGTTTCCGGAATTGAGGTGGTTGAAGATGGTTGAAGTGTCAGCGGTACCATGAGATTGATTTTTCCACTGTTTACCCGGCGTCATCAGTTTTGTGTTATGGGCCACTCGGGAACCTGCGTGTTCAGCGGGACATGGCCTTTGCGCTTTTACAAGTTGCAGGAATGATGGCGGAGCTGGTACATATATAGGGGCTGCTGAATAACTATGCTGTTATTAATAAAGGTTGATAAGCGTTCGTCGTTTAACAGATTAAAGAGGCTCAGGCAGTCAGCCAGACAGTGGTTTGGTGCAAGCATGATGAACCGGTCAGCACAAAAAGCCTGCAGCAGCTATCGGTACTCCTATTAACCTGATCAGACAAGCGCAACCTGCCTAACCTCTCAAACCTCTTAAACGTTTTACCAGAAACCTGCAGTTATTCAGCAACCCTTATATAAATGGACGAATGAAAAAATGACCAGCGCATTTGATATTTTCATTTCATTGCAATTGTTACACATCTAAAGAGGGTCAGGTAGCTTTTATTTTAAAATGTTTATATAAGAGAGGAAGCCTGTAGTTTGCTATAAACAAGTGTTTGAATCGTCAATGCAGAAACATGCATCGATGTTAACGCTAGTGTAATCTCCCTTTAACATTTTCTTAAACTTCGTTACTGAGTTTTGCGCAAATTGAAAGTATGAAACTCAAAACGTTACTGCTTATTTTATTTTCCCTTTCATCTTATTTATCTTATTCACAATTGACACTGAATGGTTCGGTTAAGAACGAAAGAGCTGAACCAATGACTGGTGTGACTGTTTCATTGGAAAACAAATCGGGGTCTGTAAAAAAAGCAACTCAGACAACTCCTGACGGAAAGTTTGCGATCAGTGGAGTCCCTGCTGGTGCTGACTACAAACTTATGTTTTCTTCTGTTGGCTATTCTTCGCGGGTGATCGATACACTCGTGCTTGCGCAGGGAATGTCGCTTACTTATGATGTAACAATGCAACCCAATGCGCTGCTTAGTGATGAAGTAGTGGTGGTAGCATATTCTACCCAGAAAAAAGTAAACCTCACCGGCGCAGTGGACCAGGTGTCGGGAAAGGTCTTTGAAAATCGTTCTATCCCGAACGTGGCGCAGGGCCTCCAGGGCTTTATCCCCAACCTGAATATCACGATGGGTGACGGTAAGCCAACTCAGTCTCCTGCATTTAATATTCGTGGCAACACGTCTATCGGTCAGGGCGGTAATGCACTTGTATTGATCGATGGTGTTGAAGGGAATATTTCTCTTCTTAATCCGAATGATATTGCGAACGTGACCGTACTGAAAGATGCGTCTTCCGCTGCAATCTACGGAGCGCGCGGTGCTTTTGGTGTTGTATTGGTGACAACCAAATCTGCTCAAAAAGGGAAAACCAATATCACTTACTCCACAAACTTCTCACTGAAATCGCCGGTGGTACGTCCTGAATATGTAACAAATGGTTTCGAGTTTGCTACAATATTCAATGATGCCTGGAGTGCATGGAATGATTATTCTCAGTTTCCGCAAAACGTAAACAAGACTGTAAAATTCTCTCAGGAATATCTTGCGGAATATGCAAAACGCAATGCGGATCCTTCGCTGCCAAAGGTTGAGGTGAACTCGGCAGGCGAGTATGTATATTATGGCAATACTGACTGGTATGGTCTGCTCTATAAGAAGAATACCGGTGCGATGGATCACAACCTGTCGGTAAGTGGAGCAAATGAGAAAGCAAGTTATCTGATCAGTGCAAGATATTATGGTCAGAATGGTTTGTTCCGTTACAACTCGGATGACTATAAAATGTACAACTTCCGTGCAAAAGGAACTATTCAGGTGTTGCCATGGATGCGTATCGAGAATAACACTGATTTCTCCAACATGCTTTATCATAACCCGCTGAACGTAGGTGAAGGCGGTAGTATCTGGAGAAACATTGCGGATGAGGGGCATGAAATGTCTCCGTTATTCAACCCTGATGGCAATCTTTCCTATTCTGCAGCTTACACCGTTGGTGATTTTGTATACGGCCGCAATGGTATCGATTTTGACCGCCGTATTCTCCGTAACCGTACTGCGCTTACTACGGAATTCTTTAATAACAGACTTCGCGTGAAAGCTGACTTTACTTTCCAGGAATACGACGATAACCAAAAGCAGATCCGCGTTGCAGTGCCTTACAGCCGCAAACCAGGGGTTGTTGAATATGTAGGCACCACAACAAACGATCTGAAGGATACTTATAATGAAACGCAATATCTCGCAACCAACGTTTATGCGGAATACGAAAATACTTTCGCCAGTAATCATAATGTGAAAGTGCTTGGCGGTTTCAACTATGAACAGTCGATCTACCAGGGGCTGAACACGCAACGTAATGGTTTGATCTATGATGATGCGCAAAGCATCAACCTTGCTTTGGGAACTGCCATCACAACCGGTGGTCCGTATGAGCAATGGAATGTGAAGGGTGGTTTCTTCCGGGTTAACTACAATTTTGATGAGAAATATTTACTTGAAGTGAATGGCCGTTATGACGGTTCATCCAAATTCCCTTCAAGCAAACGTTATGCATTCTTCCCCTCTTTCTCTGCGGGATGGAGAGTTTCCAACGAGTCTTTCTGGAACGTTTCTAAAAAAGCAATTTCAGATTTCAAAGTCCGGGCCTCTTATGGTTCGCTGGGTAATGGTAACATCGCTTCTTATCAGTTCATCGAGCAGTTTGGTATCAGCCAGTCTGGCCGTGTGCTTGGTGGTATCAGGCCTCAAACAACCGGTCAGCCAAACGTATTGCCGGAGAACCTGACATGGGAAAAAGCTACAACACTGGACATCGGTGCTGATATGGGCTTCCTCAACAATCGCCTGCAGGTAACTGCCGACTGGTATGTTCGTAATACCAAAGATATGTTCACCAATGGTCCGACACTGCCTGCGGTATTCGGAACAAGCGTTCCAAAGGGAAACTATGCTGACCTGAAAACAACAGGATGGGAAGCTGTGGTAAGCTGGAGAGATAATGGTAAGATCGGAAATCAGCATTTTGGTTATGGCGTTCGCCTTTCTGTTGGCGATTACCAGGCGGAGATTACCCGTTATAATAATCCCAATAAAAATCTTGGTGATTATTATGTAGGTCAGAAACTCGGTGAGATCTGGGGTTATGTGACCGACGGTTTCTTCACTGCTGACAATATCGGCGAAGCTTCAAAGCAGACATTGATCAAAAGTTCTAACGGTGGTAACACAATGATCGGTGATATCAAATTCCTCGATCTGAATAAAGATAATGTGATCAACACCGGTGCGAATACGCTGGCAGATCCAGGTGACCGTCGTATCATCGGTAATTCAACACCACGCTACTCTTTCGGTGCTTTATTTGATTTCGACTGGAATAACATTTTTGTAAGTGCATTCTTCCAGGGTGTTGGTAAGCAGGATTGGTGGCCGGGTGCAGAAGCTGATGCTTTCTGGGGACCTTATAACCGTCCTTACAACCGTGTTCCCGCTGAAATGGTCGATGAGATCTGGTCTGAGCAAAATCCGAATACTTATTTCCCAAGACTCAGAGGATACATTGCGCAGGGCAGTGGTCGTTCCCTTACATCTGTGCAGACAAAATACTTACAGAACGTAGCGTACATCCGTTTGAAAAATGTGCAGGTGGGTTACAATCTTCCGATGAGATGGATCGAGCGCATCAAAATGTCACAGGCCCGGTTGTATGTAACGGCTGAAAATATCTGGACATATTCTCCGATGTACAAGATCACTCATAACCTTGACGTGGAAAACATTCAGGGATCTGATCGTGTTTTGACTGACGGGTCAAACGGAAATGGGAACAATTACCCTATGCTGAAGGGCTGGACTGTAGGTTTAAATATTTCTTTCTAATTCATTCTAACTAATTACGACATGAAACAATTGTTTTTATCTATAAGTGCTATAGCGCTGCTGGCTGTTGGTTGTAAGAAGCTCGACCAGGAGCCACAGGGCACAGCTTCAAGAAATGCGGTATTTGGCAGTGAAAAAGGTTTGCAACTTTATGTTGGTTCATTTTACAATAGCCTGCCTTCGGGTGGTGATGTGGTGAGAGCTGATAATATGTCAGACTATGGAGCGCGTACGGATGTTACGAGCTTCCTGACAGCAACTGGCTACACTGCTCAGCAGGGTAGCGGCTGGAGCTGGGGCGCGTTGCGCAATATCAACTACTTTATCGAAAATAACGTAGATCCGCTTGTAGCTGAGCCAACACGTCGCAACTATACTGCGATCGCAAGATTCTTCCGTGCATTATTTTATTATGATAAAGTACAGCGGTTTGGCAACGTGCCCTGGTATGGAAAAACTATCGACGTTACCGACTCAGCTATGCTTACCAAACCACGTGATACCCGCGCGTTGATAATGGATTCCGTGCTGGCTGATCTGAACTTTGCCGTTGATAATATCACGGCAACAGATGCAACACGCAGTATGATCACCAAATATGTTGCACTGGCGTACAAATCCAGGATCTGTTTGTTTGAAGGAACATTCCGCAAATACCATAGCGCATCCGGTGGTTTGGCTGATGGCCTTGGCAATACCGCAAATTCATGGTTGGAAGAAACAGCAACTGCCGCGCAGAAGCTGATGACCGAAGGTGGTTTTAAATTGAACACCGGTTCAGATCTGTCTTACCGGCAGCTCTTCATCAGCAAGCAGCCAGTCACAACAGAAGTTATTCTTTCAAACGTCGCTGATGCAACATTGAATGTGTTGAACGATGCAAACTGGTACTGGACTTCGGCGACTTATGGTTCACGTCTTAGTTTCACCCGTACGTTTGTGAATACGTATCTAAAAATTGATGGCACACCTTATACAAATGACGTGGACTACCAGACAAAAATATTTGCAGAGGAAGTGCAGGGCCGCGATAAGCGTTTACAGCAAACGATCCGCATGGGTAGCTACACCCGGGTAAATGGCGGCGCACCGGAAGCAGCGCCTCCCGTGTTCTCTTATACTTACACAGGTTATCAGCCAATCAAATGGACGCTGGATGATGTATATTATGATGGTGGTACACGTAATGACAATTCAATCTCGTTGATCCGTTATGCAGAAGTATTATTGAACCTTGCTGAAGCAAAAGCTGAACTGGGCACACTAACAGATGCTGAATGGGCTCAAACGATCGGTGCCCTGCGTTCAAGAGCGGGTATCACTGGTGGTATCAATGCGAAGCCAGCTGTAGTGGATGCCTATCTGCAGACAAATTATTTCCCGGCAATTACTGATCCTGTTATACTTGAGATCCGCCGTGAAAGAGCGATCGAACTTGCGTGGGAAGGTCTTCGTTTTTCCGATCTGATCCGCTGGAAAAGAGGTGAGTTGCTGACTATGCCATGGAATGGTTTTTATGTTCCGGCACTGAATACTCCCATGGATCTGAATGGTGATGGTAAGAACGATGTGTTGTTCTATTCGGGAACTGCGCCCTCGGCGATCAACGGTGTTACGTTTGTAAACGTTTCTCCCACGTTGACAAACGGATCAGTAAATCCGCAAAGACTTTCCAATGGAACAAGCGGCGAGATAACCTGGCTGAACAATGTGACCCGTAAATGGGAGGATAAAAAATACCTTTATCCAATTCCAACAGGAGATCTTCAGATCAATCCAAAATTGGGACAAAACCCAGGATGGTAATAAGCATTTGGTTATAACTTTGCAAAAGAAGTCCTACCGTAAAATTCAGGATTGTGCTTATGCAGGCTAATCACTGTAAAAACGCAATCCTGGATTTTTATTTTTGAATTCTACATTTAAACATTCAAACAATAATGAAACGCATCTTCTTCATTGTACTGATCGCTCTCTTTGCATCGTACGATGGTTATTCGCAAACAATAACGGTTGGTACATTTAATCTCCGGTATGATAATCCCCGAGACAGTGGCAATCTCTGGAAAGACCGGGCGCCTGTAGCTGCTGCACTGATCCGCTTCCATGATTTTGACCTGGTAGGCACGCAGGAAGGGTTAAAAAATCAACTGGAGGATCTTCAGAAAGATCTCCCCGGCTTTGCTTACTATGGCGTTGGCCGTGATGATGGTCAATCAAAAGGGGAACATTCTGCTATCTTCTACAGAAAGTCGTTATTCACTGTGCTTGACAGCGGGAGCTTCTGGTTATCCGCCACCCCCGAAAAACCAGGGCCGGGCTGGGATGCACGGCTGAACCGCATCTGTTCGTGGTTGAAGCTGAAAACGAAAAAGGGAAATAAAACATTCTATGCATTCAATGTGCATTACGATCACCAGGGTGTTGAAGCACGTAAAGAAAGCAGTAAACTGATCCTTCAGAAAATTCAACAGATCGCAGGTAAACAACCAGTAGTTTTTACAGGAGACTTTAATGGAGGGCACGATGCTGAATGGTATCTCAGCATTAAGAACAGCGGAATTGTAAAAGACTCGTATACGCTGGCTGCCGATCCTTATGTAAATAACGGAAGCTTCAATAGCTTCCGGGTGAATAATCCATCCAATGAGATCATTGATCACATATTTGTTTCGGATCGGTTTAAGGTGGAGAAATATGGAGTGTTGACCGATACGTATCATGGAAGGTTTCCGTCCGATCACTATCCTGTGCTGGTAAAGTTGAGTTTGAAATAAAAGTATTGTATAAATCAAAAAGGTACAGCCACGGATCTGGCTGTACCTTTTTGATTTTAAGACAGATCATATAACTCTTCGGGCACGGAATTTAACAGTTATTCCTCTGCCGCCGGGGGAACATCCGTCAGGTAGCTTGAATAAAGAACCATCAAAATAACCGGTGATATATGTTCCGACCGGTCCCCAATTATCTATTCTCACTTTTGAATGGGAGTATGCTATTGCAACCGGAGGGCCGCATTCCAGGTAGTTAGAGACATAGGCAATAGGTTGCTGTTTAATAGATCCCGATGCAGCTACTTCTGAATTGCCCGGAATAAGCAGATCCCCGCAGGGATATTCACCGGAACCGGAAGCTCCGGCAATCTGCAGCGAATAATTGATCACACTCGTATCTGTGCTCATGCTGGCATTAATGACGATCTGACCGGCATTTCCATACGCGGTTGCATCTGAAGACAAGATCGGCAGACCCATAAAGGAACCGACCATATAATTTTCATTTACCAGCGGAATAGGTTGAATCAAGGTCAATTCGCGGAACACACGCTTGCCACCGGGAGCAGAACTATCCGGTACAACAATATTTCCTTTTACTACTACCTGGATTAGTGCTGTATCGCCATGGGTTAACGGAAAAGGAGGCTTGTAGGTCGCGCTCAGCATCGTATCTTTTTTTCCCGCGATCATTCCAAGCTTGTTTACTACTTCCCAACCACTTACCGAACTCACTGAACCAGACATTTCATGATACTCGTCGATTTTTGCAAGCAGGGCCTCATCATCATACTTAAATCCTTTGATTGTAACATCCACCTGATCCTGTACACTTGCGACAGGCTTTGACAGTTCGAGGCTCAGCAGCGTATTGATTGTCCAATCGCTGAAATGATCTGTTGTAAGTGTCAGTGTTTTTTGGGTCTTATTGAGGGATGTTGCCACGATTTTCCAATTTCCTTCGGCCGTTTGATAACACGCAGACAACAAGTCTTCTTTGGATGACTGGAAGTCGGCATCATCGTAATGATAAGTGACTGAAATGCGCTTTGCAAAAGCGGTACCTTCCGGAAGAAGCCTGTAAGCCAAATGACTTTCTTTTCCGGGCAAGGTGCCGGAAATCGGTTGGATGCTGAATGCAGTATTGGCAGACACCGTACCAGCAGGAACATCTATGGTCAATTTTCCATCAGAACTCGTAAGAGAGCCGCCGCCTGAGCCAATCGTCTTTGTCGCTGCACTTCCGGTTGCCGTACCTTTTGCAGTTTTAAACGGTATGGCCGGCGGCTTGATCTGCCCTCCCGTCGGGCTGTCTTTTTTACAGGAACCAAGAGCGGCTATCAGGCACAGGAAGATGAGCCCGCGCGAAAGAATAGTTTTCATCGTAAGTGTTTTATTGCCGGGCAAGGTAGATCATCATTCAGCCTGGTTGCGGTATGTTCCGACGAAACGATGAATAGGTCGACAAATATGCCATTACCATATGTCGAAAAAATATGGCAATATTTGTTACATAAGCTGGCAATACACAGTAAAACCGGCGGGATAATACCCATTTATCAAGAAAAACAATAATAGAATATCAATATATTCGCTGATGCTTCGAAAAGGTTTTGGCACGTTACTGCTCTGCTGTTTCACACTATTATTATTTGGTCAGGCTCAGCAAATCTATGATTCGGTAGGAAAAAGCTTTGCCCGGCGTGACAGCTTATACGCTTCATCTCAGCTCTATCTTCATACAGATAAGACGGTGTACACAGGAAACGAGAATATCTGGTTTGCGGCGTATTTGCTAAAAGCTGCGGACAGCCTTCAGAAATATCACACGGTTTACGTATCCCTTAGCAACGCGATAACGCATGAAATTGTTACTTCCAGCCAATTTGTAATGGATGGAGGTATTGCGGCCGGTAATCTTTTTGTCGCAGATAGTTTTCCTGCGGGGGATTACAATCTGATCGCATATACCAATATGGTGAGCACAGAATACCGTCCCGGCCTGTTTCAGCAGCGTCTTACACTTCGTTTCAGCGGAGGTAATCCATTCCGTGTTGAATTTGATGGAGGAAAGGAAACTGATTCGATCAGGTTTCTCGCGCACGTTACCAACAAGGCGATGCTGAATGCTTCCGGTGCTTCATTTGATTATGCCGTGTATAATAATGATAAAGAAATACAGAAACAGCATTCGATCGTCAGCCCATTCGGAGAAGTGCCGATCGTACTACGGGAAGATCCTTCCTTTACGCGATTGGAAATACAAGCCATTATTCAAAAGGAAAAACAAAAATTTGCAACACGTTTACCTCTGGCATTTCTTGAAAAGCAATTAAACATTCGCTGGTACCCGGAGAGCGGTGACTGGGTGAACGGATTGAAAACAAGAACTGCTTTTGAGATAACAGACCGTAGCGGCAAACCTGCTTCAGTGAAAGGCATGCTGCTGCAGGACGGCAAACCGGTACTTTCATTTAAAAGCTCTTCATTGGGAATTGGTGTGATCGAGTTTATACCGCTTGCGGGCAAGGTCTACACTGTTTCATTGGACGACCCGGATAGAAAGCTTATGTCGGCAGGTTTTCCGGAAGTAAAATTAAAGAGTGCGACAATGCAGGTGAAGCAGGCGGTGGTAAAAGATTCATTGCAGGTAAGAATACTATCAAATACACCGGGAGATAAATTGTACCTGCTGATCCATAATTACCGGCAGTTATTTGATCTGTGGGAACTGAACCTGAAGAATACTTCAGCTTCATTAAAGATTCCTGTGGATCTTGTTGGTCCGGGTATTGCAACACTTACCTTATTTGACGCATCAATGCAGCCGTTGGCGGAGCGAAATTTTTTTGCGGGATATGATTCGCTGCCTCTCGCGAGAATTGCCACAGATTCTTCAACGTATCATAAGAGATCAAAAGTAGACCTTCAGCTCAATGTAACAGATGCCAAAGGCCAGCCGTTGAATGCAAGCGTCTCTATGGCAACTGTTTTAATGCGATCTGTTGATACCACCCGATTCAAAGACCTGATGCCATACGGATTATTTCATGACTATGTTGATATGGGAGTGATCCCGCCCGTGAGCATGTATGGAATCGGTGACCGCGAGGATCTGGAAATGACATTACTGATCCGGTGCTGGACAAGATATAAGGATCCGGCACCTGACTCTGCGATACGAATCGCTGCAAAAAATAAGGATCTTGATATTACGGGAAAAGTAAAGTCAGCCAACCGCAGGAACAAAAACAAACCAGTCGAACTGACGATACTCACCCGTTCCGGGTTGAAAATGATAACGACGGATTCTTCAGGTCATTTCAACTTGCCTGCGGATTTTACGGCACTGCAATCGCATGAGAAGCTCAATCTGATCGTGAATGAAAAGAATAAGGAAGATTTTTCTGTTGAAGTAAATCATGAAGCAGATAGTTTGAACAGCGTGCTCGCCACATTAAATTATCCGGAAGCGCTGGGTGTTAAAGCGACGATGCCATGGGTTGATGAGTCACTTACACAGGTAAAGACTTTATCTGCCGTAGTGGTGAAGTCAACCATAACTAATGCATGGAGTGGCAATGCCGAATCATACACGAGCCGTACCTGCAATGATTATGTCTGTTCTTATAATATCCTGAATTGCACCAATCACAGATCAGGATCACCAGCGGTGGAAGGAGAGATGTACAATTACCGGGGACGGATGGTCGTTTACCATTGTCCTGGCCGAAATACAGGTCCGCAGACTGAGCTTTTCGTCAAGCTGAAAGGCCGCTACTATTCAAAAGATTTTTATGTAGCTGATTACGCTAAGTTCAGTCCACCAGATCCTGAGAAATACAGTACCGTCTTCTGGTCCCCGCAGATCCCCGTGATCAATGGCAAAGCGCAGTTCTCATTTTATACCAATGATCTTCCGGGCACGTTCTCCATTATCGTCGAAGGTATCTCCGATGCGGGTCCGGTATCCGGGCGTCATTCATTTTATGTAACCGAATAAACCCGCAAAACATCTGGTATCTAACGCAACTTGCCGGTTATACCGTTATCATTGACCGATGGCCTTAAAGTCAGACCCCTGAAATGATCCTGTAAAAAGAGGGTGATAAGGATCCATACATTCGCGTTCATTCGCGTTCATTCGTGCTCATTCGCGTCCATAAAAAGAGCCCCTCCTTTCGGAGAGGCGCTACGTTACTGTTATGAAAGAAAAAGCGTTGAATAAGGCAGAATCGGAATCAAGTTTAATGTTCAATGGTTTTTGAGCATACCGTGTTTCTCACTATTGAACGGACTCAAAACGGGACTGTGAAAAAAAAGTAGAAAGTTGATAGCCCGGAGAGTGTCGTTTGGTCTTGTGCATAGGATTGGAAATAACTTTCTGGACGGTTTGGACATTGGATAGAGAAGGATAAACGAGTCATCCTCAGCGATCAACTTTCTGAAACAAAAATATATCCACATTGGTATGTGTACAAGAGCACTATCACCTGATTTAAAAATTATGGTAAATACGTAATGAATAGAAAAATAGCTAAGATCGACTATAGTTGATTTACTATAATCGAGTCGTAAATTTTCGGCGCCTCCGGCGTAGCGGTACTTTCCACAAATACCAAGTCGAGTAGTTTTACTATGGTATATGTAATGGGAATTTTTCATCTTGCAGCGGAATTAATACATAAGTCCGCCTTTTAAATACCAATATCAAACCCATGAAAAATCACGAGACTAACTCAGTTATTAAAGTCGCTATCGCTGATGATCATGCTTTATTCCGTACGGGGGTAAAAACCTCCCTCTCCAGCCGCAAGGATATCCAGATGGTGGCTGAAGCGGAAAATGGCATGCAATTGCTTAATCTTCTTCGTCATATCCAGCCTGATGTTGTGCTGCTGGATATCCAGATGCCGATTATGGACGGCCTTACCACGCTTCCTGAGATCAAAAAACTTTATCCTGGTGTGAAAGTGATCATGTTATCTATGCACAATGATCATTCAGTGATCTCCCGTATGATGGAGATCGGTGCTAATTCATACCTGACCAAAGAATCAGGTTCGGAGATGATCTATGATGCGATCAAAACCGTGTATGAGCAGGATTTCTTCTTCAATGACCTTACCAATAAGGCCTTACTGAGTGGGTTGCGTACCAAACGAACAGCTGAATCATCCATGCCTCAGGATGTGCAACTGACTGACAAAGAAATTACTATTTTGAAACTTATGTGCGATGAAAAAAGCACAAAAGAGATCGCTGATATTGTGGACCTCAGCCCAAGAACGGTAGAGGCCATTCGTGATAAGCTGAAAACCAAAACAGGTACAAAGTCTATGGCCGGTCTGGTCATGTATGCTGTGAAAGCCGGTTTGGTGGAGCAGAATTAAAGAAACTGATCGCTTGCAGGAGCCGTCCTTATTGGGCGGCTTTTTTTGTGCAGGTAGAGTTCGGGGAATGGAGGAGACCACTGGCGGTCTGCGGCCGGCCGTCGTTTTTTCCGTTACTTTACAACCATGCACATTTGCTTCGACGGTAAGATATTGCCCGCAACAGATAAGATCCTCACGGCTGCGAATAAAGGCTATCGCTATGGAGACGGATTGTTCGAAACGATCAGGATCGTGAATAGTAAGATCCCGCTTTTTGAGCTCCATATGGAGCGGTTGTTTGAAGGGATGAAGATGCTTGAGTTATCCACACCGCGGCTATTTACCGCGGAAAAAATCAAAGCAGATATTATATCACTTTGTAATAAGAACCAATGCAATACAGCGGGAAGAATCCGGTTGTCGGTTTCGCGCGGCGAAGGGGGAATTTATGAACAGGATGGAGATCAGTTACACTACCTGATCGAAGCCTGGCCGGCTAATGCCAGCTCCGGCCGCCTGAATGAAAATGGTCTCATTATCGGGGTTTATCCGTACGCGAGAAAAAGCATGGATATATTCTCTTCATTGAAATCGGCCAATTATCTGCCTTATACCATGGCCGCCCGGTTTGCAAAACAGCAGCAGTGGGATGATTGCCTGATCCTGAACACAGAAAGTAATATTGCTGATGCAACCATAGCCAATGTGTTCCTTGTAAAAAATAAGACGATCCTTACACCTGCTGCTGGTGAGGGCGGAGTGAAAGGGGTGATGAGGACCTGGCTCCTGGAAAAACTGAAACAGGCAGGGTATATGGTCTCTGAGAAGAAAATCTCCGTGGCCGAAGCGCTTGATGCTGATGAGTTCTTTCTGACCAATGCCATGACCGGTATTCGCTGGGTAAGTCAACTGGAAAACAGATCATTCACCAATCAGATTACCTTGTCAATTTACAGGGAGTTCATTGAACAACTCTGGTTTTAATTTCTCTGGCTCTATGAAGTCTCCTGTTAATATCTGCTGGTTCCGTCGTGATCTGCGTTTGAATGACAATGCGGCGCTCTATCACGCACTGAAGGACAGGAACCCCGTAGTACCGCTGTTTATTTTCGACAGGGATATACTGGATGAACTGGAGGACCGCGCCGATCGTCGCGTAGGGTTTATTCGGGAAGCCTTATTGCATATGCAGGAACAGCTTGAGAAAAGGGGTTCAACAATGGATGTTCGCTATGGGAAGCCCGAGGGAATATTCATGGAATTACTAAAGGATTACAGGATTGAAAAAGTCTTTACAAATGGCGACTATGAACCATATGCACGGGATCGTGATCATAAGATCGCGTCGCTGCTGGAAAAAGCTGGTATTTCTTTTCACAGTTACAAAGACCAGGTGATCTTTGAAAAAGCAGAAGTGCTGAAAGGCGATGGAACACCCTATCTCATCTTTACGCCTTACTCCCGGAAATGGAAATCGACACTGAATGACTTCTACCTGAGTTCGTATCCCTGCGAAAAATATTATCACAACTTTTTTCAACACGTCCCGGGGAAGATACCTTCATTGACTTCCATGGACTTTAAATCATGTAATAATGATTTTCCCCCGGATAAATGGAAACCTGCCACGATCAAAGAGTACAAAAAGCAACGCGATGTTCCGGGCATTGAAAATGGAACGACAAAGCTTGGTGTACATCTGCGTTTTGGAACGATCAGCGTTCGTGAATTGGTCCGCGACACATACGAATTGAGTGAAACGTTTCTGGCGGAATTAATATGGCGCGATTTTTTTCACACGATCCTCTGGCATTTTCCATCTGTAGTAACGGATGCATTCCGTCCGGAATATGACAAGGTCAAATGGCGCTATAATGAGAAAGATTTCGAAGCCTGGTGCAATGGTCGGACCGGCTACCCGATTGTGGATGCAGGCATGCGGGAGCTGAACGAAACCGGCCTCATGCATAACCGCCTCAGGATGATCACGGCCTCTTTTCTCACCAAACACCTGCTTATCGATTGGCGTTGGGGTGAGGCTTATTTCGCAAAGAAGCTATTAGACTATGATCTCTCAGCGAATAATGGCAACTGGCAGTGGGCGGCCGGTACTGGCTGTGATGCCGCACCATATTTCCGCATCTTTAACCCATATGCCCAGACTCAAAAATTTGATCCGGCTTTGACTTATGTCCGAAAATGGGTGCCTGAATTTGAAGAATTGACTTATCCGCGTCCCATTGTAGAACATGAGTTTGCAAGAGAGAGATGTTTGAAGGCCTATAAGGCGGCGTTAGCCAGGTAGGGCGGAGCAGGCTGCAAAAGGTTCCAGAAGTTGGGACATCCAAAACCTCTGGAACCTCTCAAACCTCCCTGACGGTTACAAAAACAAATCCGCTTCTTCCTCCATCTTCCCCGGATTGATCCTGTTGTATACGTCTGCCAGCGTTGCGATCGCTTTTTTCCCTTCTTCACCCAATGCCAGCGAATAATTATTTACATAGAGATCGATGTGCTGACGCATTACCGTTTCGCTCATGGCCTGTGCATGTGCCTTCACATAGTCTGTTACTTCGGGATAGTTGGCAAATGCATAATCCAGGCTTTTGCGGATCAGGGCATCTACTTTTTTTGCAACACTTCTTTTAACTGATTGACTGATCGCAATGCCACCGAGGGGGATAGGCGCATTCATTTTTTCTTCCCAGTATTCTCCCAGATCTTTTACTTTATGCAGGCCTTTATCCTGGTAAGTAAAGCGATTTTCATGAATGATCACACCTAACGCTGTTTCGCCGTTGATCACAGCATCTTCGATACCGGAGAAGAGCATGAATTTTTTGTTTGTTGCTTCGGGGTAAGCAAAACCGAAGAGCAGGTGTGCCGTTGTATTTACGCCCGGCAATGCGATCGATGCGTCCCCAACGCCATCAGCGAATTCAGCAGGATCAGCTTTCGTGATCAGCAAAGGACCAACGCCTTTTCCCAACGCACTGCCTGCACTCAGCAACACATAATTATCGAGCGATTGAAAGAACGCGGGAAAACTGAGTTTGGTGATATCCAGTTTCCCTTCGATCGCCCATTTATTAAGGGTTTCCACATCTTCAAGTACCACTTCAAATTCGAGACCTTCGGTATCAATCTTTTTGTTGACCAGTGCATCAAAAATAAACGTGTCGTTCGGACAGGGAGAAAAACCAAGGGTTAGCTTCATGTATGTAGTTTTCGATCGGCGGAAGGTATAAATGAAAGTTGAAAGATTTAAATGTTTAGAGCTTAGGTTTTGAGTAATTAAAAATTCCGGCCCGGAAACTCTTTACGCTTGGAATCTTTCTTCCATTTTATAAGCACTTCCAGCTTATCAGTATTAAATTCAATTTTTTTTGCAAATATCTGCCATTCGGCACGGTTACAAACTGTTCAACAAACGGATTAACTCATTGTTAAGATTGGAAACAGATTCTTTGATATTCCAGTTCTTCTTATTTCTTTCTCCCACATAATTGGAAACGCTGCGCAGTTGTAGAAACGGTATATTTTCCATGAGGCAAACATAGTGCAGAGCCGCTCCTTCCATCGATTCGATCACAGGATCATATTTTTCACGGAACAGCCGGATCGTTTGCTTATTGCTGGTGATCTGGTTGACCGAGATGGCCGAAACCTTCTTCAGGCTGTTCTTTTTCAGCAGATGCATGCCTGGGTTGACCAGCCATCCCTTTTTATAAGGGAACTGGCCCGGTTTTGAAAAGCCCATATCAAACACGGAATGAAATTGTTTTTTTTCAACCACTCCCAGATCGGCCACGGTATCTTTTTTTACCGCCAATACAGTTCCGGGCGGAACGGATTCATCAAAACAGCCGCCGATACCCGCCTGTATCACCATGTCGGGTTTTCTTACCTGGAACTGCCGCTGCAGGTTATAGGTCGTCTGCATCAGGCCGACACCAGTTATCAGCACGTCGATCTGTATATCCACGTAGAAGGGGATATCGCTGTTGCGATAATGTTGCAGGAAAGGGGCAATTTCAAAAGCGGTTGCGGCTACTAACAGACAGTTCATAAAAGACGGGCATAAAAGTCAAAAATAAAAAGGCAAAATTAAAAATCCAAAGTATTCTGTTTCAATATGATCAGTAAAAGGGCGACTTTTTTTTACTTTTTAATTTTGAGTTTTGACTTCTGTCACGTCGCCCCGTGTTTTTAACCTCCGGATTTGCTTATTTTTGCAGGCTAATTTAACGCAGATCAATATGGTATACCTGACCAGGGTGGAGCATTTCAATGCCGCGCATAAGCTCTATAACCCTTCCTGGAGCCTGGAGAAGAATGAGGAAGTTTTTGGTAAATGTGCCAACGAGAACTGGCATGGTCACAACTATGAGCTGTACGTAACAGTAAAAGGAGCGCCTGATCCTGAAACCGGTTTTGTTTTTGATGTAAAGCGCCTGAGCAATATCGTCCGTGAGCATGTTATCGAAAAAGTGGATCATCGCAACCTGAATGTGGATGTCGATTTTATGAAAGGTAAAATGTGCAGCACAGAAAATCTCGCGATCGGGATCTGGGAACAACTGATACCGCAATTGCCTTCCGGGATCCGGCTTCATTGCATCAAACTGTATGAAACACCAAGAATATACGTTGAGTATTTCGGTGAATAATGCAACAATAACTACGAACCACCCCTAAATATATCTTTTATCGTTTGTAATTTGCCCGTATGAGTAAAGTAGCTGTATTCCGCAAAGAACATTTTAATGCAGCCCATCGGCTGTATAATGCCGATTGGGATCAGGCTACCAATGATCGTGTTTTTGGTAAATGTGCTTTGCCCAATTATCATGGGCATAACTATGAACTGGATGTGAAAGTAACGGGTGAGCCCGATATCCAAACAGGTTTTGTGATGGATATGAAAGAACTCAGCAGTCTTGTTCAGCGTGAAGTACTCGAACGCTTCGATCATCGTAATCTTAATCTTGATACAGCGGAATTCAAAAAACTGAATCCTACCGCGGAGAATATTGCGATCGTTATCTATAATTTGTTGCGCCCGCATATAGCGAAAGAATTGGAGTTGCAGATCAGGCTGTATGAAACACCAAGGAATTTTGTAGAGTATCCTGTAGTATAATACATACTGACAGAAAATGTATTTGTTCAAAAGAACATCATAGACATGGCATATAAAAAAACAGAGCATTATGATGAACCCGTCACAAATGGGTTGATCAAAAACTATCGGGAGGTATTAGGATTGATTGGTGAAAATGCAGATAGGGAAGGGTTGCAAAAAACTCCGGAACGTTTGGCCAAAGCCATGCAGTTCCTTACGCAGGGTTATCAGACCGATGCTCATGCAATACTCAATTCAGCTAAATTTCATGAGCCGGTGAGTGAGATGATTGTAGTAAAAGACATCGAGCTCTATAGTATGTGCGAACACCACATGCTTCCCTTTTTCGGTAAAGCGCATATTGCTTATATACCCAATGGCTGGATCACCGGTCTTTCAAAGATTGCACGCGTGGTGGATGCTTATGCACGTCGCCTGCAGGTACAGGAAAGACTGACCGTGGAGATCATGAACGCTATCAAGGAAACTCTCAATCCGTTAGGCGTAGCGGTTGTCATTGAAGCACAACATCTTTGCATGATGATGAGAGGTGTGCAAAAACAAAACTCGGAAACAGTTACTTCCGCATTCGACGGAGAATTTCATAAGAATCCTACCCGAAGCGAGTTCCTGAAACTGATCAGTTCTGATCTCAGCCGCCGCTGATTATTTTACTTATTGTGCCACAAAGATTTTTTTTCTTAAAACCTTTGTGGCACTTTTGTCGGCATTAACTACCAAGAACAATGAAGCATGCCTATGTTTTTCCCGGCCAGGGTTCGCAATTTCCGGGTATGGGAAAGGATCATTATGAGAACAGCGCATTCGCTAAAAAATTATTTGAACAATCCAATGAAGTTTTAGGTTTCAGGATCTCTGACATTATGTTCGGAGGAACTGAAGAAGACCTGAAGCAAACCAACGTTACACAACCTGCCGTATTTCTGCATTCCATTATTGCTTTCCGCAGCATCGATGGTGCAAAACCGGATATGGTCGCGGGCCATTCACTCGGTGAGTTCTCTGCATTGGTAGCGAACGGAACGCTGAGCTTTGATAACGCGTTGCAATTGGTTTCAATCCGCGCGAAAGCAATGCAACAGGCTTGTGAAATGACGCCATCTACCATGGCCGCTGTATTGGCATTGGCTGATGAGAAAGTGGAAGAGATCTGCAAACAGGTGCAGGAAGAAACTGGTGAGATCGTGGTACCCGCAAATTATAATTGTCCCGGGCAGTTAGTGATCAGCGGCACGATCAAAGGCGTAGAAATTGCCTGTGAAAGAATGAAAGCAGCAGGAGCAAAACGTGCATTATTATTGCCTGTTGGCGGTGCCTTCCATTCTCCATTGATGGAACCGGCAAAGAAAGAATTGAAAGCCGCGATAGAATCGACTAATTTTCACACACCGACCTGCGCGGTTTATCAGAACGTTGTTGCAAAAGCAGTGTTTGACAAAGAAGAGATCAAGCAAAACCTGATCGATCAGCTGACCGGCCCCGTTCGCTGGACGCAAAGCGTGCAATCCATGATCGCTGACGGAGCATCTGTTTTCACTGAAGCCGGCCCGGGGAAAGTGTTGCAGGGACTGATCCTTAAAATCAATAAAGAAGTACAGGTTCAGGGCGTAAGCTGACCGCTCTTCTCTTATGATATTGCCGCGCAACATTACAGGAACGTAAGTTGCGCGGTTCTTTTTTATGGATACTGATCATACCGGTTGTGGGATGGTCATCTGTGTTGCCGCCGCATTCTATGCCTGTCATTTCAGGAACTCTTATGTATGTTTCAATGTCTTTTAATATAATCCTAATATCCGTCAGCATGAATATCATTTGAAATGATGTAATATGTCGTCGCATTGAGCTATAATGTTTCGCCTGCGGGGTATGCCATAGATCAATTGGTTTTGGCAGCTATCCGGCATTTTCCGCCGGGTTATTTTCAACGCTGAAACCTGCTCACCCACACACGTTGAAGACCGTATCCCAATGTTGATCTCCTCTGATCGGATGTTCATTTTTACATCGGCCGGCAGGATGGTTTGCTAACCGTTTAAGAAATCCACTTATCTCTTACAGTCCTGTTTACAGGCTGCTGAAAACTGTTGCTATGACAACAGGTGGCATCGCCATGCTGCCTGTTAGTGATAACGATGGATGAAAATTCATTGGCGAACCAAAAAGAATGAGGATGAACAAATCCGGCAGACGTTTGCGGGAACTGGATTTTTTGCGCGGCATTGCAGTTATACTGGTGGTCATGCGCCACCAGCACCTGAGCTGGTTTACAACAAATATGGGTTGGATAGGCGTGGATCTGTTCTTTGTATTAAGTGGATTTCTGATCGCCAGTCTTCTTTTCCGGGAGTTTCTCACATTTGGCAACATTGATGTAAAACGATTTCTGATCCGCCGTGGATTCAAGATCTATCCTGTCTATTACATTTTCTTTGGGGTATATTTTCTTTTCAGACTGATCGAAGGGTTTGATATAAGTGACATGCGGCTCTTTCCTGAACTCTTCTTTGTCCAGAATTATCTTGTCGGTACTGTGTATGTCATGCCTGTCAGCTGGTCATTGGCGGTGGAAGAGCATTTCTATTTTGGCCTTGCATTGATCTTATGGTGGTGTATCAGATCAAAACGTTTACAGCCGGACGGTCCGGCACTTCACCGTAGCTGGAGCTGGTTCGAAAAATGCATCTTTATCATACTGATCATTTGCCCCGGGCTCCGCATTGCCAGTAACCTGCTGATGCCTGAGCATACAGGTGGCAATACCAGGATGACGCATCTGCGTATCGATTCATTACTGGCGGGCGTGCTGATCGCTTACTGGTATTTCTTCAGGCAGGAATGGCTGAAAAGACAGTTCAGGTTAAAAAAGATCGCGCTATTGATCGTGTGCATAGCTGGTCTTGTATGGACGCCGTTCTTTGATCTTTATTCTTCATTCTGGATAAAGACGATCGGCTTTACATCACTGTATATCTCGTTTGGGATCATTTTGCTTTATTTTCTGTTGTCAGATAATATTGATCAGCAGCTGAACAGTTTTTTCTCACCGGCACTGGTGAATGCCGTCAGCAGGATCGGGTTCTGTTCCTATTCGATCTATATTATACATATACTGATGATACTTTCTTTGCGGCACCTGACAGATCAATACGCGCTGGTTATTCCCCCATTGGTGCAGATAGGAATCGTATTTGCAGGAAGCATTGCCGCCGGAATGCTGATTACGTATAAAATTGAAAAGTTTTTCTTATTGGTAAGAGACAGGCATTTCCCCGCGAGGGCTATCTTGCGGGCGCAGAAAGTAAAAAACAAAGAAACGGCGGCAAAGCCCCGGTATACGGATACTGGTTGCCCCCATTGAGATATATTAAACAGGGGCATTTACAGAGCAATTGATCCAGCCTGCATCAAAGCCAGCATTATATTTCTTATAAAAATTGATCGCCGGTTCATTCCAGTCCAGTACCTGCCACACCATCCCGCTGAATTTTTTTTCTGTTGTTTCTTCAATGAGCCGGTCGAATAATAGTTTGCCAAGACCTTTCCCCCGCATTTCCTCCGTAACGATCAGGTCTTCCAGGTAAAGACGCTGGCCCTTCCAGGTTGAATAGCGGATATAATAAAGTGCAAAACCTTCTACGTTGCCGTCAACTTCCGCTACAAATGCCCACCACACGGGCTGTTTTCCAAATCCACTTTCTACGAAATGATCAAATGTTACAGTCACTTCTTCCGGCGCTTTTTCATATACAGCCAGTTCATTGATCAGCTCAAGCAAACGCGGACAATCTTCTTTTACAGCCCTTCTTATCGTAATCGGCATGTTGTTATTTTGAAAGTGATTGATCAAGATCGGTGATGATATCCTGTATGTTCTCGATGCCGACATTCATGCGGATCAGGCCATCTGTGATGCCGTACTTCTCACGAAGTTCTTTCGGAACACTGTAATGTGTCATGGAAGCAGGGTGGGAAAGCAGCGTATCGCAGGTGCCGAGGGAAACGGTTCTTACGCACATCTTCAGTTTATTCATAAAATCGATGCCACCCTGCAACCCGTCTTTCAGTTCAAAGCTCAGCATTGCGCCAGGGTGACGCATTTGTTTGAGCGCTGTATAATGATCAGGGTGTGACGCAAGCCCGGTGTAGTTTACTTTTGCCACTGCCGGATGCTGTTCCAGGAAATTTGCTACCTCAACCGCATTGTGACAATGCTTTTCCATTCTTATCTCCAATGTTTTCATGCCATTGATCAGCAGAAATGCATCGAATGAATTTGAATTGCCGCCAAGCAAACGGTGCACTTTGGTGACTGCGCTATTCATTTTCTCAAGGTCTTTCCCCAATAGAATGCCACCGATCGCCGTACCATGCCCGTTCAGGAATTTGGTAGTGGAGTGTGCAACATAATCAACTCCATACTTGAATGGTTGCTGAAGGTATGGTGTGGCAAAGGTATTGTCACAAGCAACGGTCAAACCGTATTTGCGTGCAAGTTTTGTTAGTTCTTCTATGTCCACGCATTGGATCGTGGGATTGGCGGGTGTTTCGATATACAGCATCCGGATAGAAGGGTCCTGTTTCATCGCTTCCTCTGCTTTATTCAGATCACGCAGATCGATGATCACCGATCCGATGCCCAGTGGTGGTAATATCCGGTGGATCAGTTCTTCCGTTCCTCCATACAAGGAAAAGTGCGAAAGCACTTTGTCTCCGCTCTTCAGTTCAGCAAGCATCAGTGTGGAAATTGCCGCCATTCCTGATGCATGTAAGATCCCTTTCACTTCCATGTTCAGACCAAAGGTTTCGAGTGCTGCAATTTTCTGTTCGGCCTCATTCATTGTCGGATTGCCCCAACGGCTGTATATGTAACCATCTTCTTTTCCGCTGAACCTCCGCATGCCTTGTTCCGCAGTATCATATACATAAGTACTGCTTGCATATATCGGAACCAGATGCGCGTAGTTGGGATCTTTTTCATGACCGCCATGTATTGCCATAGAGCTGAAGCCTGTGAGAGGAGACTGATTATCCATGAGTGAGCCTTTTTTGAGGCTTCAAAAGTAGAGGAAATGTGTGAAATGACCTCCGGCCGCAGACGCCCGGTCACGGTACTGGTGGTGAATAGCTGCAGGTTTCTGGGGAAACGTTTGATAGGTTTGAGAAGTTTGACGGGTTTCACAGGTTTCATAGGTTAGGCAGGCTGCGTTTATCTGATCCGTTTAATAATAACGCAGGAGCACCGATAGTTGTCGCAGGTTTTTTGTGCAGACCGGTTCATAACCTGCGGCAAATTGCCATCTGGCCGACTGTCTGAATCTCTTCAAACTGTTAAACGATGAACGCTTATCAATGCCTTATTGATAACTGCATAGTTATTCAGCAGCTCCCAGGTAAGATCTGGTTCTATGAATTGTAAAGATTGCTGTTGATTGATAAACTGACGCATCATACATCAGTTCTCATTGCCGGGGTATCTGAAGACTGATCTGACCAAAAGTGGCGTACGGCGGTCGGCGGTCATCCTCAATCCCCCACCCGCATCACACTTCCAATCTCCCCCTTCAGCCAGCTGTACACCGGCAAAATGTTTATGTCATTGATCTTACTTGTATCGATCGCAGTGATCTTTTGCGCGAGCTTGCGGCTTTCTTTGAGCGGAAGATGCCTGGCGTTGCTGTTTTTGTCTATGGCCTGGAAAAAAGCTTCAAGCAGTTCGATCACCGCGAGTTGCTCACGTGCGTATTCTTCTGTGAGTTTGGTGTGGAGCAGATTATAAACTTCCTTATATGCCCATTCGATATCGCCTGTGAGATAAAAATAAATGCCGCTGATGACGCGGAAATAAACACGATGCTGCAGCGGGATAGTGGTATAGTTTGCCGGCAGATGCTGTTTGATCTCGGCCGTTTTTCTTAGGCCGATATAGGCCGTGAGTTTATAAATGGAATACCAGTATTGGGAGTAGCCACTATCACTTACACTTTTCTGAATGTCCTGCAATACAACGATCGTTTTTTCATACTGACCGATGTTCAGCAGGTTGATGATATAATTGGCATACAGTTTTTCTTTTGACGCGAGTGTCTTTATTTCCTTTGAATAGTCATGGATCGCTTTGCTGAGATAGGTGTCCGCCTGTTCAAATTCTCCCAGTTGCTGAAGCGAACGGCCAATGCCCAACAGGATGTTCACCAGCAGATCTGTAATGTATTCATCTTTCGCGGGGTGCGTCTGTAACGCTTTGTAAGCTTTCAGAAAATGCGCCAGCCGCTCGCGGCCGTCTGCATAAAATGCACGGCTGCGATGGTAATAGTAAAGGCTTAATGGATGTTCAAACTTTGTGGGGTCGAATAATATCGGAACCGCTGCGTTTGTTTTTGTATCGGGCGAATGGCCCAGCAACCGCATGTAATAGTGTTCAAGTGCCTGGTAGAAATCATTGATGCGGCTTTGCGCCGTGACCTGTTTTCCCAACACTTCAGAAGCTTTTGCCGCTGCATTTTTAAAGAACCTGGCTTTCTCTTCATAATCCCTGACTGCGTTGAATTGGTGCTGATAAGCCAGATCAAGATACCAGTTCTGCATTTCAAGTACGTCTCCAAACCGGAACATTTCCTCGGCTGATGAAGATGTCTTGTCGAAGCTTTCAAAGAAAAGCTCATACAGCTGAAAATGTTTATACGCGCGCAATACCATCTGCTGCCGGAATACTTCATCGGTATCGAGGAGTTCTTCCAGGCTTTTCTGCAGCAGGAATTTGTCCAGTTTTTGTCTCAGAAGCCGGAGTTCATTGCGGAGCAGGTAATCTTTTGATGGTTCGTAATTCTTGCTGTAGAGGTGCTTATACAGGTATTCCTTCGTGATCTCTTTTGGTGGGAGGCTTCTGATCAGGTTGAATAATTTCAATGATGAGGAACGCTTATCATGCATCAGCAACTTCTTCAATGCCTGTGCATGTTTCGCATTCAGCTGGTGGCAGATCTGTACGGCAGGATTTTTATGCATGGATCTGTTTGATACACACAAATTACTAAATGTAAACTCTTAAAAACCATCACGACGAAAGAATATTCCACAGGAGTATCTGTTGAAAATCAATCGTTAAATACCACCGACACTTCAAAAGTACTATCACATCACCATCAAATCCCCATTTTTCTCCTCTCAACAATCCCTGAGATTTGTTTGTGATCTAAAAACGGAGTGTTCATTTTGTAGTACCAACTACCATTCTCTTCCTTTGGTTTCACCAACCGGGGGGCCTGCCTTGAAAACTGTTACCATTAAACCCTATTGCCTCGCCTTTGGCGGGGCGATGGCCGTTTAAGAGACGATGGCTGATGGCTGGGCGGACGATGGCCCAATTTATTCGACGTTAAAAATAATAAAGCAGCCTTCCAACACCGGAAGGCTGCTTTATTATAAGATCTTCTTCGGACTTAGATATCGGCCAACGGCCATCTTCCTAGAATCCCCATTTCACCAACGTCGCTCCCCATGTAAATCCACCACCGAATGCTGCCAGCAGCAAAGTATCTCCCTTGTTCAGTTTGTTTTCCCAATCCCAAAGGCAGAGAGGAATGGTGCCTGCGGTAGTGTTGCCATATTTTTGAATGTTGACCATCACTTTTTCCTTGGGCATACCTACGCGGCTGGCCGTTGCATCAATGATCCGGAGGTTGGCCTGGTGTGGCACCAGCCAGGTGATATCGTCGCCGGTAAGATTATTTCTTTCCAGTACTTCGGCACTTACATCGGCCATGCCTTTTACAGCAAATTTGTAAACGGACTGGCCTTCCTGGTAAATATAATGCATCTTCTGATCCACGGTTTCATGGCTTGCAGGTCTTAATGAACCACCGGCTTTGAGGTGAAGATGGCTGCAACCGGAACCGTCGCTTTTCAGCAGGCTGTCCTGTATACCGAAACCTTCTGTGTTTGGTTCCAGCAATACACCTCCGGCGCCATCACCAAAGATGATACATGTAGTGCGGTCTGTGTAATCTATGATAGCGCTCATTTTATCAGCACCTACCACCACAACTTTCTTATAACGTCCTGATTCGATCAGTGATGCACCCGTGGTCAGCGCATACAAAAAACCTGAACATGCTGCCGATATATCGTAGCTGAACGCATTTTTTGCGCCTGCTTTATTAGCCGCGATATTGGCTGTTGCGGGGAACACCATATCCGGGGTAACCGTCGCCACGATCAAACAATCGATCTCCATCGGATCGATGCCTCTTTTGCGGCAGATCTCCTGTATCACAGGCACCACCATATCCGAAGTTGCTTTTCCCTCACCTCTCAGAATTCTCCTTTCTTCAATCCCTGTTCTTGTACGGATCCACTCGTCAGTTGTGTCAACCATCTTTTCCAGATCAAAATTTGTCAGCCTGTCTTCCGGCACATAACCACCCACGGCTGTGATCGCTGCTGTTGTTTTATTGCTCATCTTGGTGTATTATTTAAAAAAAGTAGCCAAAGGTAAGGGGAAATTCGATGGCTGATAACTGATGACCGATAGCCGATAGACTGCTTGGAGGAAAAACCCGTTTTTCTTCCAGGCAGTTTTTCTCTTTTTAGCCCGGAACGCTGTCTTTTACCGGCATTTTTCCTTTTTAAATGCCATCAGTCATCCGCCATTGGTCAAAACAAAACAACTTATCTCACCACGGACATTCCTATTTTCGCGCCATGATTGCATATCTCAAAGGTGATTTCGTTCAAAAAACTCCGGCGTCAGTGTACGTGGATGTAAATGGTGTTGGCTATGAAGTATTGATCAGCCTGAATACCTATTCAAAGATCCAGGAGTTGGAGAAAGGATTGTTGCATACAGTCCTGATCATCCGGGAAGATGCGCACATACTGTTCGGCTTTTTTGAGCCGGCTGAAAAAGAAATGTTCCTTCAACTGATCGGTGTTTCCGGCATCGGGGCATCCACGGCCCGCATGATGTTATCCTACCTTAAACCGGAAGAATTAGCCAAAGCCATCGTTCACTCCGATATCCGCACCCTGGAAGGTATCAAGGGCATCGGAAAAAAGAGTGCCGAACGCCTGGTGCTTGAACTCAAGGACAAGCTCTCCAAACATCCCCTGGAGACAAATATTTCCCCCCTGAAAAACAATAGCTTGCAACAAGATGCGTTAAATGCTCTGATAGCTTTAGGTATCAACCGGACGGCCGCCGAACAGGCGATCAAAAAGACCCTTTTATCAGAACCAAATCTGCTGGTAGAAGAGCTTATCAAAAAATCTCTCCGTATCCTCTGATTGCTAAACATTTCTGGAACTAATTGATGTTGAGAATTTGAACTTCTGGACTGCCCATATATTCCGTACGTTGGTCTGTGTTGCCATCTTACTGGCCCTTTATGGCCAGGCAAATGCGCGTTTTATTCCCGGTAACTTTCAGGATACAACCGCAAAAAAAGATACAACACCACTGCGTTACCCGATATCAGATCGTTATGGTGATCCATATTCCAACCCAAACAGAAACCCTTTCGATCTAAAAGATTCAGCTTTCTTAAAAAGGGATATCCAGTATGACCCGCTGACCGGCGAGTATTATATCATTGAAACCGTCGGAGGGAAAAATTACCGTACTCCCGTTTCGTTCAAACGCGATGAATTCCTCAAACTGCAAGGTAGAAAAGACGAAGAAGAATATTTCCGGAAACGGGCAGACATGCTTTCCGAACTGAACCGGCGACTTTATCAACCAAAATTCCAAAGCTCAAAAAGCTGGTTCAACCGGATCGTTGGCGAAGGAAAAGTGGATATCAAACCCTCAGGTTATGTTGGTTTGCTCATGGGATACCAGGGGCAAAACATCAAAAACCCGACTTTGCCCGAACGGGCCCGTAAGAATGGCGGCCTTGATTTCAATATGAACGCGCAACTGCAGGTAGATGCGCAGATCGGCGACAAACTGAGACTTCCGATCAACTATAATACACTCGCGAATTTTGATTTCGAAAACCAGCTGAACCTCAATTACCAGGGTAAGGACGATGAGATCATCAAGCAATTCCAGCTGGGTAACGTAAGCTTTACCTCAAAAGGAACGCTGATCCCGGGTGCCCAATCGTTATTTGGGGTGAAAACACAAGCTCAGTTTGGTAAACTGTACCTCACAGGGGTGCTGGCCAACCAGCGCGCCCAGCGTCAAAGTCTCACTTCGCAGGGCGGTGCCTCTTCGCAGAGCTTCAACCTGAAAGCGGACGAATACGAAGAAAACCGCCACTTCCTGCTTGGTCAGTACTTCCGCAGGAATTACAATACGGCAATGAGCCAGCTCCCGATCGTAAATTCAAACGTGAACATCCTGAGAATGGAAGTGTGGGTAACGAACCGGACCGGCGCCACCACCGATACACGGGATATCGTTGCCATGATGGACCTCGGTGAAGATCAGCCTTTCACCATTCCCACAACAAATCCCGGTGCACTGCCGGACAATAAGGCAAACGGCCTGTATCAAACTCTGGCAAATAATCCCAATTCGAGAAATTCAACCCTTGTTCAAAGCGTTCTTACCTCTCTCGGATTGACCGCTGTACAGGATTTTGAAAAAACATTTGCCCGCAAACTTCAACCAACCGATTACTATTTCAACCCGCAGATCGGGTTTTTGTCGTTAAATCAACCGCTGCAGCCAGATGAAGTGCTGGGCGTCGCATTTCAGTATACCTATAATGGGGCGACTTATCAGGTGGGAGAGTTCTCACAGGACGTTCCGCCGGACTCAACCGGGGCCACACAAAAAGTGCTGTTCCTGAAATTGCTGAAAGCAACCTCACAACGTACAAATCTGCCGATCTGGGACCTGATGATGAAGAACGTTTATTCTGTCGGCTACGGGCAACTGGAACGTTCCGATTTCAAACTGGATCTTTTATATGAAGAACCAAGCCTCGGCGAAAAACGATACCTCCCGCCATCAAATGTATTGCCCGCATATGAAGGCCAGCCGCTGATCTCTTTGCTCAACCTCGACCGGTTGAATAACCAGAATGACCCGCAACCGGATGGTGTGTTTGACTTTATCGAAGGCTTCACCGTTCTTTCTTCCATGAGCCGCATAGTATTCCCGGTACTGGAACCATTCGGGCATGACCTGGATTACGTTTATGCCACTCCTGAACTTCGACAGAAATACCTTTATTATCCCCTGTACGATACCATCAAGGCCATTGCCCAGACCTATGCAAACCTGAACCGGTTCAAGCTGAGTGGCCATTCTAAAACAACGGCACAGTCTGCCGGTGAGTATCAGCTTGGTTTTAATATTCCCCGCGGATCTGTAACAGTTACCGCAGGTGGACAAACCCTGCAGGAAGGCGTCGATTATGATATCAACTACGATCTCGGCACGCTTCGAGTGATCAACCAGGCGATCCTGAACTCCGGCGTGCCTGTAAATATCCAGTATGAGAACCAGGCGGCATTCGGCATCCAGCAAAGAAGCTTTATGGGATTGCGGCTGGATTATCTCGCCAATAAAAAACTCGCTCTCGGTGGTACGATCGTAAGACTTGCTGAACGTCCTTTCTTCGTAAAACAATCATATGGGGAAGACCCTATCCGCAATACGATGTATGGCCTGGATATGGATTATCGCAGCGACTGGGCCAGGCTGACAAAATTCCTGAACAAGTTGCCGTTCTATAAAAGCGATGCCATGTCATCCATCACCGCGTATGCGGAAGCTGCTGTATTGCAGCCGGGCCACGCACCACAGATCGGTAAAGGATCAAGTGGTCTTTCTTATATAGATGACTTTGAAGGAACACGTTCTGCAATCGATCTGCGTTTCCCGCTGATCAACTGGCAGCTTGCGTCGGTGCCGCAACAGTTCCCTGAAGCAACCCTGAATAACGATCTTGCCAGCGGTTATAACCGGGCAAAACTCGCATGGTATAATATTGAACCGGTATTGCAGGAGAAAAATAATTCCAATAACCCGCTGAGAGGTGATCTTGACGAATTATCCAAACCTGAAACCCGCCAGATCTTCCAGACAGAGATCTTCCCGCAGCGTACGACTGACTTCGGTCAGGGGTTGCTGACCACTTTTGATATGGCCTATTATCCGAAAGAAAAAGGCCCGTACAACTTTGAGAACAGAGCCGGTCGCATCAACCCAGATGGCTCCCTGGTAAACCCCGCACAGGCATGGGGTGGCATTCAGCGGAATATCGATCAAACTGATTTTGAAACCGGCAACGTTGAATACATCGAGTTCTGGATGCAGGACCCGTATGTGATCAATACAAACCGAACCGGTGGTAAACTTTTCTTCAACCTCGGTAATATCTCCGAAGACATATTAAAAGATGGTAAACGCCAATATGAAAATGGTTTGCCTACACCAACCAATAATGCGCAGGTAGACAACACATCTGTCTGGGGTAAAGTGCCATCAAATCCTCTGCAGGTAACAAATGCGTTCAGTAATGATCCTGCAGACAGGGAATTCCAGGATGTGGGTTTTGACGGCCTGACGGATGATGAAGAACGGATAAAGTTCCAGAATTACCTGACCGGCCTGCAGGCAGTCTCTCCCGCAGGTTATGCACGTGCCGTAAATGACCCTTCTGCGGATAATTTCAAACCATACCGTGATGCCAGCTATGATGCGATCAATGCTGGTATTCTCAGAAGATATAAAGACATCAATAACCCGCACGGTAACTCGCCGATCTCAAACGGCAGCAGCCAGTTTGTAAATGCATTCACACAATACCCCGACGCGGAAGAGATGAACAGGGATAATACACTGAATGAAGTGGAGGAATATTTCCAGTATGAGGTGAACGTTCAGCCAAACATGTCTGTTGGCGCAAACTTCATCACCGATATCCGTAACGTAACGGTTAATCTTGCAAATAACCAGTCGCGTCAGGAAAAATGGTACCTGTTCCGCATTCCTGTATCAGAGTTTTCAAGCAAAGTGGGGAATATTCCTGACTTTAAATCGATCCGTTTTATCCGTATGTTCATGACGGACTTTGCTGATTCGGTTGTATTGCGTTTTGGTAAACTGGAACTCGTCAGGAACCAATGGAGAAAGTTCCAGTATCAGATCGATACAACGGGTAACTATGTCGGCCTTCCCGCAAACGATCCAACGGTCTTTAATACACTTGCGGTGAATGTGGAAGAAAACGATCTCCGCCAACCGGTGCGCTACCGTATTCCCCCGGGCGTTGAAAGACAACAACAATTAAGCAATAACAACGTACAGCTTTACCTCAATGAACAATCATTGAGTGTGCAGATGGATAACCTGCAGGCAACCGAAAGCCGTGGTGTATTCAAGAACATGAACCTTGATATGCGTCAGTATGGAAAGGTGCGTATGTTCATCCACGCGGAAGCGCGTCAGTTTGATAATATGATCTCCGATGGATCGCTTACAGCGGTTGTACGCTTTGGCAGCGATCTGCAGGCCAACTATTATGAAGTAAGGATCCCTCTGAAAAAAACACAGTGGGGAGCAACAGACAGCCTCGCCGTATGGCCGGAGGAGAATAATCTTGATTTCGATCTGCAGGATCTTACAAGAATGAAACTCCAGAGAAATCAGACCGGCGGATCACCTTCGCAATATTATTCAGAACGGTTGGACAATGGCCGTACCTATGCATTGATCGGTAATCCAAACCTTGGTGAGGTTCGCAGCATATTGTTATCTGTTGAAAACAGCACAAAGAACCCTGTGTCGGCAGAGGTCTGGTTCAATGAACTCCGGTTTTCCAACCTTGATGAAAAAGGTGGATGGGCCGCAACCGGCCGTGTAGATCTTAAACTGGCGGATCTCGGTAGCATTACACTCGCCGGTACGGCCAAGAGCCGCGGATTTGGTACGCTGGAACAACGGGTGAACGAGCGAAGCCGTGAAGACCTTGTGACCTTTGATGTTTCCACAAACATAGATGCCGGAAAACTGCTGCCGAAAAAATTAGGGATCCAGATCCCGGTGTATGCGGGTCTTAGCCGTATTTCCAGTACTCCCGAATATGATCCATATGATCTTGATATAAAACTGTCGGATAAACTGGCAGCCGCTTCGAGCAAGGGAATCAGGGATTCGATCAAAAATGATGCACAGGATATTACCACGATCAGGACGCTGAATTTTACCAATGTCAAAAAAATCAAGACAGATGGTAAGCGGCCTCAGATCTGGAGCCTGACCAACTGGGATTTCAGTTATTCCTATATCTATACACAACAACACAACCCGCTGATCGATAATTACGAAATGAAGAGAACACGCGGTGTGGTCGGTTATAACTATGCGCCGCAGCCAAAATATGTTGAGCCGTTCAAGTTCATCAAATCAAAGTCAAAATGGTTTTCACTGGTAAAGGATTTCAACTTTAACTATGTGCCATCACAGCTCTCATTCCGGGCGGATGTGTTCCGCCAGTTTGGTGCAACGAGGCCGAGAAATGTTGGTGGCGGCCCTTATAAAATACCCGAGACCTACGATAAGTATTTTACATTCGACCGCTACTATATCCTGCAGTGGAACCTGACAAGATCTCTTTCGATCGATTTCACCGCAACAAATAATGCGCGTGTGGATGAACCGTATGGACGTCTCGACACCGATGAGAAGAAAGACTCCGTGCGTTCCAACTTCTTTAACGGAGGCCGTAATACACAATACCAGCAGCAATTGATTGCCACGTATAATGTGCCGATGCAGAAGATCCCTTTCCTCGACTGGACAACGGCCCGTGCAACTTATACCACACAATATAACTGGCTGGCTTCTTCATTGCTTGCGAGGAGCCTTGGTAATACACTGTCGAACACGCAAACAAGAACTATCAATGGCGAATTGAATTTCGAGCAGTTGTACAGCAAATCAAGATTCCTCCGTGCGGCAATGGCGCCTGCGGCAGATAAGCCCAAAACGCCAAAACCCGCAATAGCTGAAAGTGTGGCAAATGGTATTCCAACAGCGATCCCTGATTCAGTGCTGGCGAAAATGACGCCAAAGCAAAGACGCAAAGCCAAAAGAGCATTACGCCGCCAGCTGCGCGAAGAAAAGAAAAGACAGCGCGAAATGAATAAACAGGCATTGCCGGAGGTTGGCGGAGCAATGCGAACTGTTACAGGGGTGATTACTGCCGTAAAACGTATCGGCATTCAGTATACGCAGGATTTTGGTACAACGCTGCCGGGTTATATGGACAGTACCCGTATCATGGGATATAACCCTAAAAGCGGTCAGCCCGGCTTTGGATTTATATTCGGTTATCAACCGGATACGAACTGGATCAATAATTTCGGCGCCAAGGGACTTCTATCAACTGATCCGCGTGTAACCGCGATGATCCAGCAGCGCTACAATCAGCGATTGAATATTACGGCTCAGGTTAGTCCGTTCAGGGACTTTAATATCGATCTTAACCTGGATAAGAGTTACAGCAAACAATATTCTGAGCTGTATAAAGACGTAACCGGAACTTCCGGCCTTGCGAGATTGAACCCTTATGCAGCAGGTAGTTTCTCCATCAGTTATATTTCTTTCCAGACCCTGTTTGATAAATTCGATCCGAACGTTGTTTCAGAAACGTTCAAGAAGTTCGAAGCAAACCGTGCCGCGATCTCGCAGAAGCTTGGAAACGAAAATGATTACCTTGGTCCGAACCCGACACCTGGTGCCGATGGTTATGTTGAAGGTTATGGAAGATACGCGCAGGATGTAGTGATCCCTGCATTCATTGCTGCATATACCAATAAAAACCCCACTTCGGTAACGGGAGTGAAGAACAGTAACCCGAACCTGAGTTCCAATCCGTTCTCCGGGTTTATTCCTAAACCAAACTGGACGATCACCTATAACGGCCTTCCAAGAATAGGTGATCTTGAAAGGATCTTTACTTCTTTCACGATCCGGCATGGTTATCATGGTACGCTTAATATGAACAGCTTTAATACTGCATTGCTGTTCCAGGATCCGCTTCGTATCAGCTTCCCGTCATTCAGGGATTCGCTGACCGGCAATTTCATTCCCTATTTCCTTGTGCCGAACATCAGCATCCAGGAACAATTCGATCCGCTGATCGGTGTGGAAATGACACTCACCAATCAGTTGGGCGCTCGTTTTGAGTACCGTAAGAGCCGTACACTAAGCCTTAGCCTGATCGATTACCAGCTGGCCGACACAAGGTCTTATGAATTCTCTTTTGGCTTCGACTGGAGGAGGAAAGGAGTGCCGCTGATCAAGAAGGTTGGTAAGAGGAAACTGGATAATGATATCACGTTCAAACTCGATTTCAGCATTCGTGATGATGCCACGGCCAACAGCAAACTAGATGCTGGTCAGGCTTTCGGTACATCCGGTCAGAAAGTGATACGTATAGCGCCATCGATCGATTATATCCTGAACAATCGCGTCAGCCTGAAATTCTATTTCGAACAGAACAGGAATATTCCAAAGATCAGCAATGCCTTCCCGATCACGAACACAAGAGGTGGTTTGCAGGTGAATATCTCTCTTGCACAATAACGCGAATGTTTCGCAAATGAACGCGGATTGACACGAATTGGTGATCTTTGCATCAAAGCAATGGATTGTGTGATTGGCGTACTGAACCTGATTTATCTGAATGGCGAAACAAACGATTCATATAGGCATCATCGGATACGGTTACTGGGGACAGAACATTGTTCGCAACTTCTTTAATGCGGAGCATTGTGTGGTGACGAAAGTGGCTGATCAACGTGCCGGATGCCGGGAGTTATTTGCAAAAACGTATCCCTCCATTTCTATCGTTGCAGATGCTGATGAAGTGATCAGCGATCCGCAGATCGACGCGGTAGTGATCGCCACACCCGTATCCTCACATTTCACGCTTGCTAAAAAAGCATTGCAGGAAGGGAAGCATGTACTGGTGGAAAAACCGATGACATCTTCGGTGGTTGAAGCAACCGAACTGATCGGGCTTGCAGAAAAAAAGAAGCTCACTCTGATGGTTGATCATACATTTCTTTACACGGGTGCAGTGCAAAAGATCAAACAACTGATCGATGGAAAAGTGATAGGCAAAGCCCGTTACTTCGATTCAACAAGGATCAATCTTGGTCTATTTCAACCGGACATTAATGTACTTTGGGACCTTGCCGCACATGATCTGTCCATTCTCGTTTACCTCATACAGGATCAACCGGCAGGCGTGCATGCAACAGGTATTTCGCATACGCGGAATGGTATCGAAAACATTGCATACATGACACTGCATTATGACACAGATTTCATCGCACATTTTCATTGCTCCTGGACTTCTCCTGTAAAGATCCGCCAGACACTTATCGGTGGTGATGAAAAGATGATCATCTATAACGATCTTGAGCCAACCGAGAAAGTAAGGATCTACGATACAGGTTATAATATCAAAACGGAAGAAGATAAAAAACAAATGCTGGTTGATTACCGCACAGGCGATGTCAGCATTCCGAAGATCTCCGGCATGGAAGCATTGTCCGGTGTGGCTGCGGATTTTATCCAATCGATCCTGTATCACCAGGAACCGCTGGCAAATGCCGCATCAGGGCTGCGGGTTGTACAGATCCTCGAAGCCGCCCAGCAATCGATCAAAAATAAAGGAAGGGAAGTGCCAATAACATAATATGGAAATATTGACGATACAAAGTAATACACAAAATCTTCGCAACGTACGCGTGGGGAAGGATGTCCGTATTTTTAGTTTTGTAAATGCGTATGATTGCACGCTTGGTGACGGATGCAAGGTGGGGGCATTTACAGAAATACAAAAAGAGGTGGTGATCGGCAGAAATTGCAAGATCTCCAGTCATACGTTTATCTGCACAGGAGTTGAACTGGAGGATAATGTTTTTATCGGGCACGGAGTGATGTTCACCAATGATCTTTATCCGCGTTCAACGAATGAAGATGGTTCGCTGCAAACAGAAGCAGACTGGACGCTGATAAAAACGCTGGTGAAAAAGGGAGCTTCTATCGGGAGTAATGCCACCATTATTTGTGGTATTACTATCGGCGAAAATGCAATTATCGGTGCGGGAGCGGTGGTAACAAAAGATGTTGCGCCGGGAACAACCGTAGCCGGCAATCCGGCAAAAGAGATCAAACGCAGAAGTTAGGCTTATCTTTATTTCTTCGGTAATGAAAACGATAGCAATTATTGGTTTTGGGAAAATAGGGCAGGCGATCGCCGCAAACGCATTGCGCCATGATTGCCGCGTGATCGCGGTAGATACAGACCCCGTTATCGGGGAAAGATTCAACGGCAATGTTTTTGTAACAAATGAACCGGAGGTGCAGCCCGTTCTGACAGAAGCCTTCCGGACCGGCCGCCTGCACGTCAGGCAATCGCTCAATGATAGTCAGCCTGAAGCGGTGATCATCAGCATCCCTCTTTCGGTTGATGCAGATAAGAAAACGATCGATGGACCTTTCCTGAAATGTTTTCAGCAACTCATTCCCTTTTGCAACAACAATATATTGATCGTAGTGGAAACTTCTGTTCCGGTCGGCTATTGCAGAAATACGCTATTACCCGTTCTTGAGGCAGGCGGGAAAAAACATGGTGTTGATTTTTTGCTGGCGCACAGTCCTGAAAGGATCAAGAGCGGAACAATGCTGAAGCAATTGGAGACTGTTCCAAAGATCATTGGCGGCATTACGCCGGGGGCAACTGAAGCCTGTATCAGCCTTTACAGGTCATTGCTGAACGATGCCTTACTGCATCGCGTGGAGAGCATTGAAGCAGCGGAAATGCTGAAGCTCGCGGGAATGATCTATCGCGATCTGAATATAGCCTTGTCAAACCAGCTTGCTATGTTTGCCCGGCAGGCAGGGATTGATTTCGCTTCATTGATCCCGTTGATCAATACAGATAATGAAGCAAACCTTTTGCAACCGGGGATTGGTGTGGGAGGTCATTGCACTCCTGTTTATCCCTATTTTCTGATCGACAATTTCAGCAAAGCGGGGCTTGATTTTTCACTGGCAAAGATGGGAAGGCAGATCAACGATTCAATGGCAGCATTTGCGATAACGTTGATACGGGATAAGATAAAAAGGAAGGCAGCGTTGATCCTTGGACTTTCTTTCCGCCCGGATATAAAGGAAGATGCGAACAGTGTTGGCGCATCTTTATATGCATTACTAAAGCAAGAAGGGTTTGATGTGCGCATTCATGATGCAGCGTTCACTGAACAGGAAATTGAAGCAAAGGGGATGCGATTTGAAAAGCTGTATGACACGCGGGCAGAAGTCCTGTTCCTTGTAACGATGCATCGCGAGTATAAGTCACTTGATTTTGCAAAGCTTGCTGCTAACGGCGTCCGCTATGTTGTTGATGGACGGAATGCATTTTCAAGGGAAAAGACAGAAGCGGCTGGGATCACTTACCTGGGCATAGGCCGCGGATGAGCCAGGTATTCGATGGTCGTTGACAGATGCCGGTTTAAAGTCAGACTCCGGAAATGATCCAATAAAAAGAGTGCTAAACCGATCAATAAGAGACAGATCCTTTCGCTAAACGGGTGCAGACCGGCCATCGGTTAACGACCAACGGTCATCTGTCATTCAGCTTTGGGAAATCCGGACACTTACTGTATCGAAAGCGGACAGGCTTTGAATAAGTCCGGGCATGATCAACAGATTGTCAGCATGTTTTAAAATGGCATTTTTTTCGCCGCTTAACGGCAACTCAATAGCCATGATAAAAAAACAACTGCTTTTTGGCCTGCGCCGCCTGGGCCGTAATAAATTGACCACAAGCATCAACGTGCTTGGTCTTACGTTCGGCATTCTTTCCTGCCTGGTGATCTATCTGTATGTGACCTTCGAATTCAGCTACGACAAGTTCCATCCTGATGCTGACCGGATTTACCGGCTGGTAGTATCAACGAATCGTGGTAACGGCATGCAAAATGATGATGCGGGAATGGCCGGTCCAGTTGGCGCTGCTTTACGCCAGGAAACAGCCGGCTTCAGTGCTGTTACGACGCTCTTCACCGACGACACCAAAGTACTGATCCCGATAGAAGGGCAGCCTGACAGGGTCATGCCGGGAGTCAGTGGTGATCAAACGTATCACATCACTTTTGCAGATTCAGACTATCTGAAAATCTTCCATTATCAATGGCTGGCAGGCAATCCTGAAACGGCACTGCAACAACCTTTCTCCGTGGTGCTTACCGAATCAGAAGCGAGGCGCTATTTCCAGGACGGAACACCCGAAGCCTGGATGGGCCGCACTGTTGTGTACGAAGATTCGCTGGCTGTTTCCGTGACAGGGATCATCAGGGACTGGGATAAGAATACAGACTTTGGCTTTAAAGATCTCATATCCTATAGCACCCTGGAACGCAGCTTTCTTAAATCCTATATACAGGACTGGAACATAGCATCGAGCGGTATCAATGTCTATGTTAAGCTGGCTCCCGGCATCACCGTTTCGCAGGCAGAGCAGCAACTGCAAACTTTCTTCAGGAGACACATGCAACTGCCTCCCGGTATGAAGGTTAACAGATCGCTGCAGCCGCTTGCCGATGTCCATTTCAATGCGGCCTATCAGGATACTTACGGCCGGCGGGCGCATAAGCCCACCCTGACGGCACTGGCGGGCATTGCTCTCTTCATCCTGATAATTGCTGCGATTAATTTTATCAACCTGTCCACTGCGCAGTCGGTACTGCGCGCTAAAGAGGTAGGAATACGCAAAGTAATGGGCGGCAGTGTCGGCGGTATTGTCCGGCAATTCCTAATGGAAACCGGTATCATAGTTGTTACCGCCACAACACTCGCACTCCTGCTCGTTGATCCGGTTATTGCGGCGCTGCAAGGCTTTATACCGGAAGGCGTCAGGCTGCATATTACCGATCCTGGTACCTGGTTTTTTACGGGGACCACGATCCTGGTCACCTGCCTGATCGCCGGCTGGTATCCCGGACGGGCACTCTCTTCATTCCTGCCGGTGATCAGCCTGAAAGGACAGGGTGTTCAGCAGCTCAACTCTAAAAGTTATCTCAGAAAGGGCCTTATTGTTTTCCAGTTTACGGTGAGCCTGCTCTTTATCATCGGCACGATCATGGTGAGCCGGCAGATCCGTTATATGCTCAATACTGATCTTGGTTTTAATAAAGATGCGATTGTTACCATCGATATTCCCCGGGATCAACCAAACAACCAAAAAGAGGTACTGGCCACAGAAATACGCAATCTGGCAGGTGTGAGCCAGGTAAGCCTCAACACGGCCGACCCACAGACGCGGTATCATTATATGCGCGGCACTTCTCTTGAATATAAAGGAATGAAGATCCTGCCTGAGGGTGATCAGGTAGACACTGGCTATATATCCTTATATGGCCTGACGCTTGCTGCCGGCAGGGATTTTTATATCACGGACACGGCGCGGAAAAGCATTCCGGCTTCGGCGTCAGCGCCCGCACAACCCGCCTACCGGGCTTTTATTTTGAATGAATCAGCGGCAAGAGCGCTGGGCTTCAGCCGGCCGGCCGATATTGTAGGTCAGCAGGTGATCAGCGGCCTGGGCGGCAGAAAACCAGGACCTGTGATCGGTGTGGTGAAGGACTTCCATTCGGATGATATGCATGAGAAGATCAAGCCATTCATTTTCTCGATGGAGGCAGGCACAGGAACTCAATTGAGCGTAAAGCTTTCCAGCAACGGTCTCGCTGCCGGCAAAGTGAAGACGCTGATGGCAAACATCGAATCGGTTTTTAAAAAAACATATCAGGGAGCCGCGTTTCAGTCCCGGTTTTTTGACGAATCACTGGAGCAGCTTTATACGCAGGAACGGCAGACATCGCAGATCCTGAACATCGCTACGGGCATGGCCATCTTCATCTCGTGTATGGGCCTTTTTGGCCTTGCAACCTTCACTGCCAATCAGCGGACACGTGAAATCGGCATCCGCAAAGTGTTGGGCGCCGGCGTTCCGCAACTGGTGTCAATGCTTTCGAAGGAATTCACCCTGCTGGTAGTGCTTTCGACCATTATTGCATCGCCTTTGGCGGGCTGGGCCGCGCATCAATGGTTGCAGAATTTTGCCTATCGTACCTCCATGTCCTGGTGGCTCTTTGTGCTGGCAGGCATTGCGGCAACGGTGATTGCACTGCTTACCATCAGTTTGCAGACTATTCGCGCAGCAATGGCCAATCCGGTGAAAAGCCTGAGGACGGAATGATGCTGACCGTTGAACTACATCACGAAGTAACGTCCTCCATCACCTTGTTGTAATGCTTCATTTCTTTGTTGAACCGGGAGATGATTGCCCAGTAAGCGATGATCATAAAAACGGATGAGGTGATGATTCCCTGTAACTGGTTTCGTTGGATAGAAACAATAAGCCCGAAGGCGGCAATTGCAGTCAGTAAAGCAATGGTCACCAATCCGGCCCATTTCGGCCGTATGATAAATTCGATCTTGTTTTTGCCGGAACTGTCTTTCAGAAACTTACCGTGCAACACCGGCGCAAGATTGGTAATGCCATATGACAATCCATATCTTCCCATAAGGATCATAAACTGATCTGAAGAGATCTCGTATTCGAGTACGCGGTAGTCAACAAATTGCTGAATATCCAGCCTGGTGGGAAGGATGCAGATCTTTTCGAGGACAGTTCTGACCTTGCCGTAACTTTTGGTTGTTTCCTTCGTGATTTTTCTGAACGGGAGTAAGTACATGCTGTATGGCTCTATGGATTTGGTATTGCTTTTTTAAACAACATCACATAGCCGCAAAGATTCTTCTTTTTTTTCTTATTTACCTGCACGGTCCTCATCATGTGGAATTCTGATTGCTGGGCAACGTATCCGAATGAAATAATGTTTCCGTCCACATCACCCCATTTTTTCTGTTGGAAAGCCACCTGTTTTTCGTTCCAGTCAAACATCCGCACTTCATACAGCCTGGATGAGTACTCGCCGACAAATACAAACTGGTACCAGGTACCCTGTGTCAATGGAACGACCACCGGCATATCATACTCGCTCTCCATTGTAATGGAGGCTTCTTTCAGCAACAACAAACCATCCTTACTAAAAACGGCTTTAAGGCTATCGACCTGCCGCGCGATCATCGTGTCATTGCACGACTGCTGCCTGATCACGTCCTGGCCATGTGAGTCTGCCGCCGTGAGCAGCAGAAAAAGCGGGAAAAAAGAAAGGAGTAAGTTCTTCATATGTCTGGATCTGGGATATGAACAAATCTACAGTAAATAAGCCAGCCAGGCAATAGTGCAAATGGTGGTTATAGCACGGGTGGTCTGGCAATTCTTCTCTCATACTGCTTATAAGTTTCCTCCTCCGGAGGAAATCCGAAGGGGTTTTTACCCGCGATACATATAAATTCCGTCGGCCTGCTGCGTACACGTCAGCACCAGGTCATTTATGCAAACGTGTGCGGGGAGAGTGGTGGTGTAATAGATGACGTCAGCCACGTCTTCAGCCGTAAGCGGTTCGATGCCACTGTAGACGCTTTTGGCATTTGCCTCATCGCCTTTGAAACGGACCATGGAGAATTCTGTTTCGGCTGCGCCGGGATGGATCGCAGTTACTTTTATATGATGTCTTAATAGATCAATGCGCATCGCCTGACTCAGGGCATCAACAGCATGTTTGGTAGCGCAATAGACATTTCCTTTTTCGTAAACCAGTTTGCCCGCTACAGAACCCATGTTGATGATATGCCCCTGTTTACGCGTTGCCATTAGCTGAGATACGGCTTTGGCCACATACATAAATCCCTTGATGTTGGTATCAACCATAACGTTCCAGTCATCCATGCTGGCTTCTTCAAAATAATCCCGGCCAAGTGCAAGGCCTGCATTGTTCACCAGCACATCGATCGCCTTCCATTCGTCAGGCAGCGAAGCCACTGCATCAAACACCGCCTGTTGTTCCCTCACATCAAATATGCGCAGCATTATTTCGGTGGAGTGTTTTTTCTTTAACTCTTCGCTTAGTTCTTCCAATCTGTCTGCACGTCTTGCATTGAGAATAAGTCTGTATCCGTTTGCGGCAAATTTTTCTGCGCTGGCTTTTCCGAATCCAGAGCTGGCACCGGTAATAAAGGCGATTTTTTGCATGGGAATGTTTGAGGGTGCAAAGATACGGCGTGTAATTCGATGGCCGATGGCTGACGGCCGGGCTCCGCGTTTGTTAGTGCTTAACAAGGGTTAAACTTTCTGAGAGCAGAAAGTTTAACCCTTGCTGATTATTGCTGTTTTGTTACGGGTCTTACAGACTGAAGATCGATCGGCCCCGGGGCAGGCCGGAACAAACCTCGCTGTCACCCCGGGCGGCAAATTTCAGACTATAACAATCCCGAATGACGCAGACCCTGGGTCAGCGTATCAACGTCGTCGTTCCTTTCAGAAAGATTTTCTTTCCTGTGTAGTCGATCGCTTCCACCATCCATACAAATACATTCGATGTTTGCGGTGTTCCGCTCAAACGGCCATCCCATCCCTGGCCGGATGCCGTTGTGCTAAAGATCAATTGTCCCCAGCGATTGAATATCCTGAAGTAGTTGATCTGTTTTACACCCACCGCTACCGGTAATAAAACATCATTCTTCCCATCACCATTTGGTGTGAAGCCGGTTGGTACGAACACATAAGGATTTGTTTTAAATACGATCACTTTCATCGAAGCCGTATCAAAACAACCCGCAGAGTTGAACACCTGCACTGTGTAGCGGATACTGTCTATCTCAGCGCCATACAGGCCGACCGGATTTTTAATACCCGGATTGTTGAGCCCGGTAGATGGAGTCCACTGATACGCAACGCCACCTTCCGCATTCAGCTGCAATGGCTGACCAACGATCACGATCGTATCGTTGCCGGCATATGGGATGATCCGTGGCAAAACATTGATCAGTATGGTATCATAACCCGGTTTTGGACAACCGCGTGTATCTCTCGATGTCAGTATATACGATGTTGTTCGCGCAGGATAGGCCACAGGATTTAGTGTCTGCGCATTTATCAGCGATGCTACCGGCGACCAGTTGAATGAACTTCCGTCATGTGTGGCATGAATGTAGGCCGGTGTATTGTAGCAGATCGTTGTGTCTGGTCCTGCATTGGCCACCGGATAGGGTACTGCAGTGACCTGTATGTCTTTGCTGGTGTTACAGGACCCGATGGTTGCTGTAACGCTGTACAGCGTTGTGGTGCCCGCAATTGCAATTGGATTCTGGATCGAAGGATTGTCAACCGAGGTTGCGGGTGTCCATGCAAACCGCAAGCCATCACTTTCGATCCGCAGTTGTGCCTGGTCGGTCCGGCAAATAACTGTATCGGGCATTTCATTCAACGTAACAAAATTCACTACCCGCACTTTTACCGAATCATCATTAACACACCCCTGTTCATCCAGGTGTACAAAGAACGTGGTAGTTACAGGTGGAGTAACAACCGGAGATGCTGAGTAGGCATTGCTCATGTAGGTGGTCGGAGACCAGCTGAAGATACCCGATCCTGATGCCTGCAGTTGCAGCGCATCACTCCGGCATATCAGTGTGTCTTTGAAAGCAAGGGTGATCGGCGGTTTCAGAATGATATCTACCGTGTCTTTCAGTGTTCTGCTGCAGCCCTTGCTATTGGTCACCGTGAAGATCACTTCCTTGGGGCCAACCGTATTGTATTTCCAGCTTGTATCAGATCTGTGCGAAGTGTCGGAGAGCGTTGTTTCATCGCCAAAATTCCATGTCCAGCTGTCGACCACGCCATAGTTGGTTGTGGTGGCATCGCTGAATAACACAGGGTTGTTGAGACAGATCCCTGTCATGTTGAAAGCAGGGAAGAACCCCGGCCATACACGCACGATCGCCGTCGTAGAGTCCGAGCAATCCTGGTGGCGGTTGGTAACAAGTTTGATGGTATAATCGCCCGCCGCAGAGAATGTATGTGCAGGTGTTGGAGAAGCAGAAGTATTATTTGCGCCGCTTGCGGGGTCGCCAAACTCCCAGTAATATGAGTTGATCAGCGGGCTGGAAAATTTATTGGCAAAATTCATTGTGAAGCCATCACAGGAAGTATAAACCGGGTCCAGCAATGATTTGGCAATATCGCATCCGCCTGCTTTTATCTGCAGGTCCTTCCGTTGAACGGCTATCACTCTTCCATTCCGGATCTCTTCCACGCACACGGTGACTACGTAGATCCCCTCGGGAGGAGATGTGCCGGAGATCATGCCAGTACTTGAATTGATGTCTACATTCAGACCAAGAGGCAATCCGCCGGAATAAGGATAAGCGTAGCTGATCTGTCCGTAAGGCGGTGTTGCAGGAGGATTGGGTGTTGGCGTATTTGGTCCGCCGGCAGGACCGTTTTGCTGGCCGCCACCCGCGTATGCATCGCAAAAACTGTAACGGAGCTGATCACCATCAGGATCAGTTGCCGCAAAGCTGTAAGTAAAAGGATAGCCGCCGCAAACGATCACTGTATCCCTTCCGATAAATTTTGCGCTGTTGTTTTCCGGTCCGTCCGCCAGTACAGATGTTCCCGGGATGATCGCTGTATAGGTGGCGCCATAACTGCCGGAAGCCACCACGTTATTGATCCCATTGATTCGGCAGCAGCGCTGGTATGAAATGGTGTAACCGCCAACAGTTGCGGGCAGGTTTACGTCAAACACATAATATCCCACTTCATAACAAACCGATGGGGCGTTGGTGATACATGGGCCGGGATCTCCCAGCTGCAGGGTTTCGCTTCGCAGCATGCGAACCGATTCATTCCACACCATGCTGCGGTTCGTATTATTAAAGATTGCAATGGCGGCATTTGGATCAAGCGGGGCACCAACGCTGCCGCAGCTTCTGAAAAGCTTGAGCGTGACGCTGTAACTGTAAAGGCCATTGTTTACACCATTGAAAATATAATACATCTCCCCACCGGTGATGTGCTCAGCGTAAAGAGCAAAGGAAGCAAGCAAAAAGACCAGTGAAGCGATTATTTTTTTCATGGGCGTTTGGCCGGTGTATAGGCTATAAAGATATTAAAAAAGCCACCGCGTGGTAGCTTTTTTAATATCTTTTAAAATGCCATTATCATTTAATGATCAATAATTTAGGCTAGTTCTTTAGTTACAGCTCTCAGCCTGCAAGTGATAAAACTCCGGCCGGAAGGTCAAGGGTGTTGACAACCATCATTGTTTTGGCGTTGCACGAGGGCTTTAAGGAATTGGCAATCGCCGCCCCGCCAGCTATTTTCCGAAAGCTAAAAATTCCTTCAGCAATTCATTACTCTTTTCCTTTTCCTCCAGCATTCCCATATGCCCCGATTGTTTCAACACATGTATGAACGACCTGTCCGGCAGATGCACCTGTTTCAACACATCCTTCGGCGAAATGGCATTGTCATGTTCGCCGATCACAAACAGCACCGGCGAATGCGTTCCTGTCAGCACATCCGTTCTGTCCGGCCGTTCGATCATTCCCTCATAATAACCGGTCAATGCATCCGGTGTAAAACTGCTAAGGCCATCGATGAACGTTTTGATCAGTGCCGGGTTTGTTTCCTTTGTGTGAGGAGAGAAAAGATTGGGCGATGATGTCTGTAAAAAATCAAAGGCGCCGTGTTGTCTGATAAAGTCAATTCCCTTGCGTCTCGTTGTCTTTTTCTCATCCGTATCAGCATATGCAGTGGAATGAAACAGGCCAAGGGCGCTGACATGATTGTAATAATGCGCTGTCAATGCGAGCGCAACATATCCGCCCATGCTGTGACCGATCACCGGGCATGCGTCAATATTTTCTTCATGTATGATCGCATGAATGGCTTCGGCAAGATTTTCCATACTCAGATCATCCGGCATTTCTGATGATCCGCTGCCCGGCAGGTCTGGCACGATCAGCTTGAATGATGATGAGAGATACGCAACCTGATGATCCCATACATTCCCTGTTTCACCAAAACCATGAAGGAGGATCACCGGTTTCCCGCTGCCATTTATCCTGTAAAACAATTTCTTTCCTTCAAAAACAATTTCCTTTTCCATGTAAATAAAATTAACCTTGAATAAGAAGAAAATAAATTCAGACAAGGTGTCGCTTATACTTTTTCCCGTTTCGTTATCCGGGATCTTATAATGGTAAACAATAACGCCAGCAATGCAATACCGGAAAGAATGGCTGCCGCCCTTGAAAGAAGATCGCCGTTCCGCACAAAAAAAGTCTGGCGGTTATCTACCGGCACATTCAGTTTGATAGAGGCTGTTTCATCCCATGGCTGGGGATCGATCACATTCCCAACAGGGTCGATAAAGCAGCTGATTCCTGTATTGGCGCTGCGCGCAATCCATTTTCTGGTTTCCAGTGCACGCAATCGTCCATAGTTCATGTGTTGTTTGTAGCCGGGCGTATCACCCCACCAGCCATCATTGGTGATAATGGTAAGAATATTAGCACCCTTGCGGACGTATTCGGTGATATAGTCTCCATAGATGCTCTCATAACAGATAACAGGCGCTGCTTTGAAGTGCTCATCCCAGGGAACAAATACTTTTCTTTCTGAATCCCTGCCGAGTGTGCCGCTGATGCCTCCAAAGTCTTCAAACCATTTACCCATAAAACTCAAAAAAGAAGGAAGTGTTTCCACTCCGGGAACAAGCTTTGCTTTGTGATACAGCTGAATAGTTGTATCGGCATCAAAGAATGCTGCTGTATTGAACGCATCATAATAAGTCCGGCTGTGCGGTTCAAAGCGTGAAGTGGCCGTTGCATCTTCCTTATTCGTTCCGTAATTCTTGTAACTGTCGACACCCGTAAGCAGGTTCACCTGCGGATGTCTTTGCAGAAAGGACCAGATGGGATTGTAAAAGAAGTTTTTCTTAATGCCATCTTCCCAGACCTGTGCCGGCACGGCCGTTTCCGGCCATACAACGAGTGTTGTAAACCGATCGATCTTTTGCTCTGACAATACGATCAGCTTCTGTACCTGCGATTCAATATCTCCTGCAAATTTTTCTTTATAAGGATCAATGTTTGGCTGAACGACCACCACATTCTTTACCGCTTCTTTCATCGCTGCTGCGGCTTTCCGGCTTTCCGTATTCAATATAAAGCGTGAGATCAGTATAGGTAAAAGCAACAAAAACACCCAGGAGGAGATGCTGATGAAATACCGCTGCGAGCGCCCTTCATTCCGGTAGAATTTGAATGTAGAATAGGCAAGGATATTTCCCAGCATGATCCATAATGTGCCGCCGGACGCACCCGTGTATTCATACCATTGGACCCATTGCGGATGTGTGGCAAATGCGTTGCCCAGCGTCAGCCACGGCCAGCTCAATTCCCAGTTCTGATGAAGAAACTCAAATGCTATCCAGAATACCACCAGGCCTGCATAACCGATGCGGGGGCCAAATCTTTTTTTTACAGATCGCGTCAGCATCCATGGAATAGTCATCACAAGACTGTTTGCAAAGAATGCACCCATTGCGCCGGCGGGGCTTGCATTCCATACCCACCAGGTAGTAAGCACATTCCAGATCAGCATGTGTAAAAAAACAATGGCAAAGAACTGCCAGCGCCTTTTCGCATGATCTTCCACCCACAGCAATGGCGTCCAGCCAATAAAGATCAGCAATGTGAAAGGAGATACAGGCCAGGCTGCCCAAAGTAATAAAGCTCCTGCAATGGCAATAAAGAGATTGGTGAAACGCTTCACGGAAAATTATTTGTGTAAATGTAACATGAGTTTGCGGGGAAAAGGAGGAGATGAGGGGAAAGTTTGGGAGGGAGGTTTAAGCCTCTCAAACCGCTCAAACCTGTCCCTGCCAAACACCCCCGGTCCCCCAATACCAGATAATTTGTAATTTGTACCAATGAACCCTTTCGAGCGAATATCCGAGATAGAAAAGGAGCTTCAACAGTTGTCTGCCGGTATCCGGGCGTCTCAACAGCAGTTGGACCATTTGCAGCAGGAATTGCAGCTGCTGAAAAATCGCAATGATCTTCCTGCTGCATCCGCGAAAAATTCAGCGGAAGCCGAAGCTCCCGGACAGCAACACCGTCTCGAACATTTTATTGGATTGAAGCTGATACATCTTGCCGGCATCATTGTATTGGTGATTGGTCTTTCTATCGGGGTGAAATATGCAATAGATGGCCAGCTTATTTCTGAGATGATGCGGATCGTACTTGCATATGGTGCAGGCATCCTGTTATTCATTCTTTCATTCCGCCTGCGGAAAAAGTATGAATTTTTCAGTGCAATACTTTTCAGTGGAAGCATGGCATCCATTTATTTTACCACGTATGCTGCATTTGCTTATTATCATTTCATTTCCGGCGGACTTGCATTTGTAATGATGGTAGCGTTAACGATCTATACAACGTTCATGGCTATCCGGTATGACCGGAAAGAAATTGCCGTGATCGGTATGACCGGCGCATACGGCATACCGTTTTTAGTGAGTTCCAACAGCGACCGCTTCGAATTGTTTTTTTCCTATATCCTGCTGATCAACATCGGAACGGTTTTTCTTTCATTCCGTAAAAACTGGAAACTGGTTGGTCAGCTCGCAATGCTGATCACCTGGACGCTGTTCATTGGTTGGGCATTGATGCGTTATGAACCGCAGAACCAAACGATCGGACTGATCTTCCTGGCGGCATTCTTCCTCCTGTTTTTTGTCAATGCATTATCATTTCGGTTGTTTAAAAATCAATCACTGACCTATCTTGAAATACAACAGTTGCTGGTGAATCAGGCGGCATTGTACATAGCATCCTTATCTCTGTTTGATTTTACCCTGACTTCAGGCATTGTCTTCCTCTTATTTGCGGGGATCGCATTATTGGTTGTATATACGTTTCCAACAGAAAAAGCATTGCAGCGCTCGCTCGCTGCAGAAGCGCTTATCGTTTTGCTGCTCTTTATCCTTCTTCGCTGGGATGGACTTACTGTAACAATGCTTTGGGTGGCGGTTTCCGTAATACTGTTTGTGTGGGGAATTCTCAGCCATCAATCATGGATCAGGCTTGCATCTGTAACGCTGGTCGCCCTTACGCTTGCCAAGCTGCTGATCATCGACAGCAGCCGTTTTACTGCCGTGCAGAAGACAATCTGTTATATAGCGATCGGGGTGCTATTGCTGCTCTTTTCATTTTATTATCAACGGCTGGGGCTTTTGGGGAAGAAGGATGAGGGAGGTAAAAAGATTTCAGAGATGCCATGATTCCGGTGCGTGAGAAACGCACCGGGGCATAGCGGATTCCGGTGCGTGTCTCACGCACCGGAATTGGGAAGCAACAACTTCGAAATATCTTCCCAGTTATTCACCCGCTGATGTCTTCCGGTATTCGCCTTCACATTATGTGGTTGTGTAAAAAGAAGGCTGGTATTTCCTTTGAATGAATCGAGATTGCGGAAATGATCATCAATCATGATGTCTGCCTGTACAATTTGTTTTGATCCGCAGAATACGATCTGCTGCCAGCTGATGAAAGGGAAGTGCCTGTTCATCCATTCAAGTTTTTCCTCAAGGCTTTTAGGAAATTCCATGGCGGCAGAAACGATATAGAGCTCATACTTTTTATTCAGCTCTTCCATCACCGGCACGCATCCTTCTATCAATGGCGCTGTGCGGAAAAAATCTTTCGTATGCACATACTGCATGATGTGCGGAAACCCATCCCGTTCCGGTTTGCCAGCCACTTCTTCCATTGGGCGGCGGCGGCCAAAATCTGCTTCATCCATTTTGAAAAACTGATGGTATACATCTGCAAGCACACCATCCATGTCTATTGCGATCCGTTGCATGTGAGATTTGTTTTGGGAGAGATTTGAGAGGTTTCAGAGGGTTGGAAGTTTCATGGGTTTGAGAGGTTTGATAAGTTTGAAAGGCTTGATAAGTCTGAGGCTTGAAACATTTTGAAATGAAACCTCTCAAACCAATGAAACTTATCAAACCTTTCAAACCTTTCTTCCCTCAACCCTATCTGCGACTATAATTCGGCGCTTCCTTTGTAATGTCCACATCGTGTGCGTGGCTTTCGCGCATGCCTGCGTTTGTGATCTTTACAAACTGGGCTTTCTTCAGTTCTTCGATGGATGAAGCTCCGCAATAACCCATACCGGCGCGGAGACCGCCAACGTATTGGTAAACGATCTCTTTTAATGAGCCTTTATAAGCAACGCGACCTTCAATTCCTTCCGGTACAAATTTCTTCACATCATCTTCCGGATCCTGGAAATAACGGTCGCTGCTTCCTGTAGCCATTGCACCAAGCGATCCCATTCCGCGGTATTGTTTGAACTTCCGTCCCTCGTAAATGATTGTTTCGCCAGGGCTTTCTTCCGTTCCTGCAAATACGCTGCCCATCATCACCACATCGGCTCCGGCTGCAAGCGCCTTCACCATATCACCGGTGTAACGGATACCGCCGTCGGCAATTACCGGTATGTTCTTTTGCTTAAGCACGGAGTAGGCTTCCATCACCGCTGTCAGCTGCGGTACACCTGCACCGGCAACGATACGCGTAGTGCAGATCGAACCCGGGCCGATACCTACTTTTACCGCATCCGCGCCTGCATCGGCCAGCGCTTTTGCGCCTGCGGCTGTGCCTACGTTACCCGCGATGACGTTCATCTTTTTAAAATTCTTTTTTACCAGTTTCAATGCATCGATCACGCCTTTGCTATGCCCGTGTGCGCTATCCAGCGCGATCACATCAACACCGGAATTTTGCAATGCGGCCACACGGTCCAGCAGGTCTTTTGTAATGCCCACACCTGCACCAACAAGTAAACGGCCATAAGCATCCTTCACGGCATTAGGGAAACTAGTTACCTGCAGAATATCGCGATAAGTAATAAGCCCCATGAGCTTGCCGCTCTTGCTTACCACCGGTAATTTTTCAATCTTGTATTTACGGAGAATGGTCTCAGCTTTTTTCAGATCCGTTCCTTCCGGTGCGGTGATCAGGTTTTCCCTGGTCATGATCTCGCTTACTTTCAGGTTGACATTAGTCTGAAAACGCAGGTCGCGGTTGGTAAGGATGCCCGCGAGTTTACCTTCTTTGGTAACGATGGGAATACCGCCGATCTTATTTTCTTTCATCAGGCGCAGAGCATCGCCAATGAGCGCGCCTTCGTGCAGTGTAACAGGGTCGATGATCAGGCCGCTTTCGCTCCTTTTTACTTTTCTTACCTCATCTGCCTGTTTTTCGATCGTCATGTTCTTATGAAGAATACCCAGTCCGCCTTCGCGGGCCAGCGCCATCGCCAAGGGGGCTTCTGTCACAGTGTCCATCGCTGCCGACAGCAGCGGTGCATTCAGCGTAATATCTTTTGTTAAACGGGTCTTTATGCTCACATCGCGGGGTAATACCTGGCTATAACCTGGTATAAGTAACACATCGTCAAACGTTAAGCCTTCACCGAAAAATTTGTTGGAATTCTTGTCCGAGGGGGTAATTGATCTTGCCATGTGCAAAGGTACGTGATGGGGAGGTTTCAAAAAAATGGAAATGGTGTGAGGGTTTGGAAGCCCGTTGTCCTTGTCTGATGGCCGTTGGCCGTTGGCCGAACGCGTGTTATGTGTAGTTGTCTGAGTGTCAGAAAACGGTTGCAATCTGTTCGATACCGTTAACCAAATCTTCTCTTGATATTTTCCGATCAAAAGGAAATTACCTTAAACTGATGCCACGAGATAGGGCTAATCGATCCCCGGATTTTTATGATTATGCCGCCTGTTCTAATGACTTATCTTATTTCAACCGGACTTAGATCCGGGGTAACATTGATCCGGGGCCCCGGACAGAGATTTTCTTCCATGTCTTGAAAGTGGAAAGTTGTTAAGCGGGCTTAGGCGAGCCTGAAAATTTGGGTAACGATTAGGAGATCGAGAGAGTACTTCTTACCTGATGTTTGACTTCGGCCAACGGCCATCCAACATCGGTCATCGTATCAACGTCACCGTCCCCTTCTGAAACACTTTCTGCCTGGTATCCCTGTGCGTATATTCCAGCATCCATACGTATACACCGGTTGCCTGCTCAACGCCATTCAGCCGGCCATCCCACTTGCGCGTCCATTCTTTGGAATGGAATACAAGCTGCCCCCAGCGATTGAACACTTTGAAATCGAGATTTTCTGCTTTGATCGCATTGTTGGGATTAAGAAAATCATTCAGACCATCGTTATTCGGCGTGAACGCGGAAGGCACTGCAATGAAACAATTGTTCAATACTTTTAATGACTGAATAGTACTATCGCTACAGTTCAGCGTATTATTTCTCGCTACCAGTTTAATTGTATATACCGTTTCGATATTGGTGACGGGGAACTTTACCGGCGCCACAGTTCTCACCTGGCTGGAAGAGATATTCCCAAATGACCAGTTCCATTGATCTACCAACCCCGTCGATGTGTTTTCTACTTCAAGCAGATCTTCGGGGCAGATGATCGGCGGCATGATGAAACTTGTTTTCACCTCATTATCCATGATGATCGTTTGTACAGAAGTATCGCTGCAAATGCCGTTTGCTACGATCAATTGTACATTATTGGTACTTGACGCGGGAAAAATGATCGTGTGGGTTTGGGTGGTGATCGCAGGCCCGGCATTGAAATTCCAGTTCCATGCATTCACATTGTGTGCTCCGTTATGAGAAAATACAAGCCGGTTCTCACGGCAACCAAGCTGTTCGGTATAAGTAAAATCGGCTGATACCGTATCGGCTGCTGTGAATGTACGGGTATGTGTTGGTGACGCAAGACCACATTCATCGGTGACTGTACCTCCGTCATTACCGGTTTTCAGTAATACAGTGTAAGTACCGCCAACACCAATAGGGCTGGCGAGGAGCAGGTTTACGACATAACTTTTCCCATTTACACAATCGCCCGATGCGCCGACAACAGTAACAGGGGATGGTCCGGTAACCGAAAAGTCGCTGCCATCAGCGGCGATTGTACTGCAGTCGATGCGCTTTGGAAAATAAAGTCTCAGCTGATTGGGGGCACAACCAACAGTGCCAACACTGTCCGCGAAAATTGGCACCGGCGGATCATACCGGAAAGAGACGCTTTCTGCATTCGGGATTGCCTGACCGCAAACATCAAGCAGGGTATTGCCATCCGATCCATTGTCGATCACCAACTGGTAATCGCCGGGAGGAAGCGGGTTATCAAGCGTGATCACAAGTGTGTCAAAAACAAAACCGGTACTGCATTGTGGCGAGGTTACTGAAGCGATTGTACTGCCGGCAAGGCTTATGTTGAATTCCGAACCGGCACCGGTACTGCTACCAAGTGAATTGCAACGGACTTTTTTGTTTAATACTACTGTCAGTGTTTTGCCGTCACAGTCAGAAATGACTTTGCTCAGATGTGGTTCAGTGGGGTCGGTGATAACAGCTGTGCCACCGCCGAACGCAAGCGAATATCCGCTTTGGGTATTGGTGAAATGGCTTATCAGCAACAGGTATTCATGCCCTACCACAAGTGGGGGCATTTGTGCGAATGTGTTGGCGTTGGATGTGGGGTTTGATGCACACTGAATAAATCCTACACCCGCATTGGATGCGCCGGTTGTGCCTGAAGAACCTGACCAGTTGCCGGCGACAATAATGTTCCTGTTTGTATAAACGTCATCCGGGTTGAGTCCGGTTATATCATATAATTGCCAGTCGTAATCATCACTCAGGTTATTGGGCGTGATCACAAAACCAAGCGTTCCGCTGGTGAAGCAGGTGAATTTATACCAGAATGGATTCCTGTTCTCATATGCGGCACCATCAACGCAATTCGGAACAAACAATGAATGTGATGAACAAAGCGGCACGTTTGTCTGCTGAAATACCGTGGTCCCGCACACCGGAAAAGCGGTAGACGGATTTTGACCCAGCCCGGTACATTGGGATTTAACGGATTGACCAATCAGAGCTGAGAGCAGAAAGAAAAAAAGAATCCGGGCAGTTTTCATGTATTATTCTGGTGTTTAGGGACGATGGCCGATGACCGAAATCCTCATGGAAAACATCTGAAAAATTGGGTAAGATCACCCAATTTGTTGTGATGTTAATAAATCAATGCTGAAAAGTAATTTAAGCGTTCAAATACAAATTGTAAATTATCGAATCTCGTTATGCTATCCGGCCAACCGCTCATATCAACGCATATCTCTTCCCCGGTTTGGCAAAAATAACGTTTTGCAGCTCCATGTTTAGTATGGCGGCGGCTACAGAGCTATTACTTAAGCCACTTTTGAGGTTGATTTCATCGATATGAACATCTTCACGGCCGCGAAGGAGGTCGATCAGGATCTGTTCATGGGGTGTTAGTTCTATAAAGATCTCCCTCTGCGTTTTGCGGGCAGGCCCGGAGCCTGCGCCCCAGTTCATTGTTTCCAGCAGATTGGCGGCACTGCTGATTAGGCAGGCTTTATTACTGCTGATCAGGTGGTTGCAACCAGCGCTGGCGGGATCTGTTATCTTGCCCGGCAGCGCAAATACATCCCGGTTATAGCCATTGGCCAGCTCCGCCGTGATCATACTGCCACCCTTGACACCCGTTTCTATTACGATCGTTGCATCACTCATGCCTGCAACGAGCCGGTTCCGCGAGGGAAACTGGTATCTGTCGGGATCTGTCCTGCTCCTGAATTCCGTCAGCAATCCTCCGCCACACGCGATCATTTCGTGAGCAAGCTCCGCATGATCTTCGGGATAGACCTGGTCCAGCCCATGCGCCAGTACACCAACCGTGGGTAACCTGTTTTTTAATGCAGACCGGTGCGCAATGGCATCGATACCATGGGCCAGGCCGCTGATGACCAGCACATCCAGCCGGGCAAGGTCTGTAATCAGTTTTTCTGTTGCAAAACGGCCATATGCTGTGTTTATACGTGTGCCAACGATAGCCACCACCTTCGGATTGTTCAGATCGGCGGTTCCTTTATAATACAGGAGTAAAGGTGAGTCATAGCAATTCAACAATCGTTGCGGATAAGCTTTATCAGTATACAGGATCGGTTGTATGCCATACCGTTGGATAAAGGCCATTTCTTTTTCCACTGATTCAAAATTCCTGAATGACCTGATGGCGGCAGCCTTTGTTTGCCCGATGTTTTCAATCTTTTGAAGTGTTTCTAATGGCGCGGTGAAGACAGCACGCGCAGAGCCAAGCCGGTTCACAAGCATTTTGGCCTGAACGGGCCCTATGTTGGGCACCATGGTCAGGGCGATATGATATAGAAGTTCGTTGTTCATTACGCCAATAAAAGTAATGGATGATGGGGTCAGGGACCGGATCAGGGCCCGGCTATTTTCACCAGAGAGATGGTGTTTTTTTCCCGGATAGCAGCGTTTTTGGGCCCGATTTCCGTGTGAATGATCATCCTCGGAGCATTAACGGAGGATGATCTTCGGCCCCGGTGCATGTCCTCGGCCGTGGTGCGAGTCTTCGCCCCCGGTGCGTGTCCTCGGCCCCGGTGCGTGTCCTCACGCACCGGAAATCTCGCCTTCGCTCACGCAATCCTATCGCGCGGTGACTTTCAGCTCCGTCCGCCTGTTTTTTGCCCGCCCTTCTTCTGTTTTATTATCATCCACCGGCTGTGTTTCACCCAATCCTTTCCAGGTGAAACGGGCAGGGGCGATCCGTTTATTGATCAGGTAGGCTACCACTGTTTTAGCGCGTTTGTCGGAAAGGATGAGGTTGTCAGCCGGTTTTCCCATATTGTCGGTATGCCCGCTGATCTCAACTTTTACGGTTGGATTATCATTCATCAGCTGAACGATCTTATCCAGTTCTATCTGTGATTCCGGTTTGAGGTCAAACTTGTTTACATCGAAGAAAATATTGTTCAATACCAATGTGGCATTCACCTCGATCGGTTGCAGGGGGATGTCCTTTTGATAAGTGGAATCCGGCGAATTGCTTTCGAGCATGAAATTATCTGAGTAGAACAGGTAGCCTTTCCTGTTTACGTTGAACACATAATTCTTTCCGACCGGCAGTGTGATCAGGTATTTGCCATTCTCGTCTGTCTGTACTTTGGAAATGATCTGCCGTGTGGCCAGATCAGTCAGCTCAACTTCCGAAGGAAGGCCTTTGATTGTCTTTTTATCAAACACCTGGCCGCTTACCCAGAGTGTTTTTGCAGGGCGAAGATCTTCACGCAATTCAAAGCTGTAGATGTCCAGTCCGCCTTTTGTACCGATCTTATCACTTGCGTAGTAAGCTGTTTTGCCATCGGCGGTTACAAACAATGTTCCTTCGCGGTCGATGGTATTGATCGGATAGCCGAGATTGGTGGGCTTGCTCCAGTCTCCACCCGGTCCTTTTTTCGCATAGAAAATGTCTTCATCACCATAGCCCGGCCAGTAGTTGGACGTGAAGTATAATGTCTGGTTATCGGCATGAATAAATGGGCACTGCTCATCTCCCGGTGTGTTAACGGATGGCCCGAGATTTTCCGGTTCACCCCAGCGGCCATTGGCCTGCAGGTGGCAAACCCAGATATCACACCCGCCAAAACCGCCGTAGCGTCGGCTGGAGAAATAGAGATCCCGTTTGTCGGGAGAGAGACAGGGTTGTGAGTCCCACTGATCAGAGTTGACTTTTCCGCCAAGATTTGTTGCTTCATCCCAACCGGTAGGTGTAAGGCGCGAGATATACAGATCGCAGCTGCCCATGCCATCAGGACGGTTGCAGCCTGTAAAAACCAGCCAGTTGCCATCCTGGGAAATGTTTTGGGCCCCTTCATTCATTTCTGTGTTTACCGAACCGGGAATGGGCGTTGCTTTAGTCCAGCGACCGCCCTCGAGTTTACTATGATAAAAGTCTTCGTTGTTACCAACGCGGCGTGTAAAAACGAACTCACTTCCGTTGATGGTCAGTGAGGGGAAATATTCCGACTCGGTGGTGTTGATGCTATCGCCCACGTTCAAGGGGTTGAATACATAGTTGCCAACAGGGTGTTGTTTCGCATATTCGACCGCAAACGTATATGTCTTCTTTCTAAACTCTGCAGCTTTGCTCGTGTTTGAATTTGCAGGAGGCTTTTTATCCAGGTAAGCATTGATCGCTTCCAGGGCTTTATCAAACTGTCCGAGACGGGCGAGGTTGATAGAATAAGGGAGTTTTGATTCGATGGTATAATCAGCGTCAATAGCAAAGGCTTTTTCAAAAAGAGCAATGCTTTGCTTATAGTCCTTGAGTTCGCTGTAAACACCGCCGAGGGAAAGATATGCGTCTACAAAACCGGGTTCCATCTCAATGCATTGCTTCAGCAGGCTTTGGGCGTCCTGCAGTTTTCCGTTTTCGGCGAGGCTGATCGCTCTCCCATAGGTAGTCATAGTCTTTTTTCCCACTTTCATAGGATCAAAACCCTGAGAAAATCCAGCGATAGCCAATACACAGCACAAAAAAGCGCAATAGAGTTTTTTCATTGGTAAACGGTTGTAGTACAATAACGAAGGGAGAGGGATTTTATGCGAATTCCTTGTCCGTTGACCGGTTGAATTAGAAATAGCCGCTTTCAGGATAACGGTCAACAAGTTCTCTACGGCACATTAATGTACTTATGCAACTGCATGCTCAGCTCCCACTTCGGGTTTGCCTTTATGTATTCCACAATTTCCGGTACCATTTTGTCGGCGCGGCTCCATTCGGGCTGCAGGTAGAGTTTGCAACCGGGAGATACCTGTGTGGCGTGTTGTTCACCCCAGGCGAAGTCGGATTTATTGTAGATGATCACCTTCAATTCATTGGCATGAGGCATGACTTCAGGCAGGGGAGCTTTGAATTTTTTGGGAGAAAGACAGATCCAGTTCCACTGTCCGCTGAGCGGAGATGAGCCGGAAGTTTCAATATTGGTTTCCAGGCCTTCGGCCTGAAGTGAGGAAGTCAACTCGTCAAGATTGTGTAAAAGCGGTTCTCCGCCTGTGATCACTACCATTTCTGCCGGTGTTTTCAACACTTCGGCGGTTAATTGTGCGATGGTCTGACGGGGATGCCGGTCTGCATCCCAGCTGTCTTTCACATCACACCATACGCAGCCCACATCGCAGCCGCCGAGGCGGATGAAATAGGCCGCCCGTCCCTGGTGAAATCCTTCACCCTGAATGGTGTAGAAATGCTCCATCACCGGAAGAGAGACTGTATGTATTATTGTGCTTTCCATAGACGAATTCCAAAGTCAATATCAGAAACTAAAAAAGGATCGAGCCACAGTAGTATTATTTTACGTTTAAATCCTGACTTTTTGCTTTAAGACTTAGTTTTTTGACTCGCAAGACAAATAAGTATTTTTCATCAATGCTGCAATCGTCATTGGTCCAACGCCGCCGGGAACGGGGGTGATCCAGGAACATTTGGGAGAAACCTGTTCGAAATCGACGTCGCCCTTTAGTTTGAAGCCCGATTTGCGGCTGGGGTCAGCTACGCGGGTGATACCTACGTCGATGATCACTGCGCCTTCTTTCACCATATCAGCTTTTACAAATTCAGGGATGCCGAGTGCGGCCACAATGATGTCGGCCTGCAGACAGATCTCTTTCAGGTTAGTAGTATGAGAGTGGCAAAGTGTAACGGTACAGTTGCCCGGATTAGAATTTCCACTCAATAATATGCTCATTGGCCGACCCACGATATTGCTTCTGCCGATCACAACTGCATGTTTCCCTTTTGTTTCCACCTTATATTGTTCAAGCAGCAGCATGATTCCATAGGGTGTTGCGGAGATAAATGTTGGCAAACCTTCGACCATTTTACCTACACTCATCGGGTGGAACCCATCCACATCTTTATCCGGTTCGATGGTATTGATGACTTTTTTCTCGCTGATATGTTTAGGCAGGGGGAGCTGAACCAGGATCCCGTCCACATCGGGGTCTGTGTTCAGATCTTCTATGGCTTCCAGCAGTTTATTCTCAGAGATATCTGCTTCCAGACGGATCAGGGTCGATTTGAAACCGGTTTCCTCACAGGCTTTTACCTTGGCGGCCACATAGGTTTCGCTTGCGCCATTATTTCCGACCAGGATGGCCGCGAGGTGGGGGATCTTTTTTCCATCATTGGCTCGTTGCGCAACGCTGATCTTCAGTTCGTCTTTGATAGACCGTGCGGCCTGTTTCCCGTCTAAAATTTGCATGCGCGAAATTACGAAAGTTTTGCGAGGGTTTGGAAGGGAGAGTTGTTGCCCGAATGCCGGTGTTTGACGGCGGATGGCCGATTGTAAAGCCAGACCCTTGAGATGATCCTGTAAAGGAGGGCTAAAACAGCACAGACCGGCCGGCCGTCAACGGCCATTGCGGTGAAAAAACGTCAAAATGCGTTGAAAAACCCAAGGTTGCCGCTTACAGTTGAACGAATTTCGTTTCATAATCAGAAAGCCATGCGCACCCTGTTAATATTATTATTTATCGTTTTATCGGCAGCTGTTTGCAGGGCTCAGCATGATCCGCTGGACAACTGGAATGCTGGGGCATACAGTCGTTATCAGGCAGATATTTTTTCATCGTTTTCCAATGTGGCGGCATTGCCGGAAATTCGGGAGGCCGGTGTTGCCGTTACCGGGTTACGGCGGTACGGTTTGCCGGAGATGGGGGTGTATTAGCTGGCAGCGGCCATACCGGGTAAAACAGTCCATGCAGGTTTCCATGTAATATCATCAGGTTTCAGCGCATATCGCCGGTCCGTGGTCGGCCTGGTTACGGCCAGGCGACTGGGAGAAAATCTGTCTATCGGTCTTCGCTTTAATTATCATACACTGAAGATCGCTGGTTACGGCCGTGCCGCTGCTGTTACTGCAGATGCAGGGATGCTGTTGCATCTTTCATCGCGGTTGCATTTCGGCATCCAATTAAATAACGCGGTAAATGATGAAAAGGCGAATGGTCTGCCTGTACCGGCGATCTATTCATGCGGATTGGGATATGATCTGTCGGAGTTCTTGTTCGTTTCAATGGAGATCGTTAAGCAACAGTCACAGGCCGTTGCTGCCCGGGTCTGCATGCAGTACAAACCCGATTCATTGATCTTATTGAGGGCGATGATCCAAAGCAGAGATCCGTCACTTTGGTTTGGTGTAGGTATTCTTAAGCAGCAATACAGGATGGATGTGTTTAGCAGCTATCATATACAATTGGGAGCGGGAGCGGGGCTGGGATTGTATTATTATTTTGGCAAGAAAAAAGCTGAACAGCGATGATAGAAAGACCAGCCGCAGGAAGGTAGTCAGGGAGCCTGATCATTCATTGAATGTAAACGGCAACTTCAATTCAATGCTGTTTTCTTAACGGAGTGTTTATTGAATTGCAACTGCCGATGTATTATTTCTTTCACCCGGCTGATCTCCTCTTCAAAAAGATCGTCCGCGAACTCAAAAGCAAAACAAACCTTATGTTATGTCTGAAACAGCCATTTGTTTTTCATTATATCCTTTTTCTGCTGCCGGTATTGAACTCCATCACTTGCTGCGCGCAGGAAATTATGATGCAGCAGCAGCTTGAAAATCTGGTGGATGCAAACGAGGAAGAAACAGAAGACGACGGCTTTCTTCAGCAAATGGAACGTTACAGGAGAAATCCGCTTAATATTAACGAGGCCAATGAAGATGAGTTAGGCATGCTAAGTATAGTTAATGCCTCACAGGTCAGCAATTTCATCAGATACAGGCAAATGCTGGGGAAACTGATAAGTGTTTATGAATTGCAGGCAGTGCCGGGTTGGGATCCGGCATTGATACGAAAGCTGCTTCCGTTTATTACGGTGTTAAACACGCCATTGTTGACAACTGCATTGACCGGTCGCCTTCATGAAGGCTCGCATACGCTCATGCTCCGCGTTTCACGGGTGATGGAAAAACAAAAAGGCTTCAGCGCAGGCGGCGGCGGAACAAAGTATAACGGAAGTGTGCTGCGGATATTTGCCCGGTATAAGTACAGTTATAAAAACCTCCTGCAATTCGGCTGGACTGGTGATAAGGATGCTGGAGAACAATTCTTTCGCGGCAGGCAGCGCATGGGCTTTGATTTCAACTCCGTCCATCTGTTTGCAAGAAAACTTGGAGCTGTAGAAGCATTGGCGCTGGGAGACTTTTCGGTCAATCTCGGCCAGGGGCTTATTCAATGGCAAAGTCTTGCGTTTAAGAAAAGCGGAGAAACCATGGGGGTAAAAAGACAATCGCCGGTGTTAAGACCGTACAACTCTGCCGGGGAATATAATTTCTACAGAGGAGTTGGAGTGACCATTCGTAAGCGTTTCGTTGAGTGGACGGTGTTTGCATCCATACGGCAGCTCAGCGCAAACAGGAATGAGGATAGTTCCGGAGCATTTGTCTCTTCTATCATCACTTCCGGTTATCACCGGACAAATGCAGAGGAAGCAGACAGGCATGTGTTGAAGCAATTTGTATCGGGAGCAGCCGTCCGTTACAGGAGGTCCCGTATGCAGATTGGATTAAATGCTATCCATTATTCATTTTCTCTCCCTTTAAAAAAGCGGGATGAACCCTACAATCTGTTTGCGATACGGGGAAGGCAGTGGATGAATGCCAGTGTGGATCATTCGTATACATGGAGGAATATCCATCTTTTTGGGGAGGTGGCTATTGACCGGAATATGAGTACCGCGATTTTGCAGGGGTGTATGATCAGTGCGGCTGCCAATATTGATATATCGGTTGTGTACCGGAATATTGCCAAAGAATATCAGGCGCTGAATGCCAGTGCTTTTACCGAAAACGCATCACCATCGAACGAACGCGGATGCTATGTTGGCTTTTCGATAAGACCTGTTTACGGATGGAAGCTGGATATGTATGCTGATTTCTACCAGTTCCCCTGGTTGAAATATCTGATCGACGCACCTTCCTATGGAAAGGATTTCCTGATACAGTTAACGTATACGCCTTCAAAGCAGGTAGAGTTGCAGGGAAGGATAGGACATTCCCTGCGTATGCAGGAGGCTCCCCGGGCCGAGGCGACCGACTATCTCACACCTGTGTATAAGACTTCTTCTCAATTGCAGCTTAACTATGCATTGAGCAAGGACTTTACGTTCCGTAGCAGGATGCAAATTCTCTGGCTTCTCCGTGAACAGAGGGAAACAGGTTTTTCACTTTCGCTTGATGCGTTATATAAGCCGGGGGCAAAACCTTTTTCGATCTCATCACGACTTCAGTTCTTTGAAACAGACGGTTATAATACCAGGCTTTACGGATTTGAGAATGACCTGCCTTACAGTTATTCCATTCCGGCAATCTTCGGAAAGGGGATTCGATATTATTTAGTTGTGCAGATGAAGATGTTAAGAAAAATGTCTTTAGGTTGGCGATGGGCGCAAACAATTTACCGGCAACAAACTGAAATAGGGACGGGACTTGATCTGATCAATGGTAATAAAAGATCGGAGATAAGGATGCAATGCATGTATGCTTTTTAAGGAATGCATTGATGTTGATATTATTTGATCATAAAGATAATGGCGGAGACTTAAAGAAAGATATGGTAGCCGTGGTAAGTAGAGAACAAGGCGGAAGAGTATTCTATACATGTAACGTGTGTCTGGTCATGCAGCATGCGTATACTCAGGGCTGGATAGGTAATTGATCTATTATTTGTTTATCAGTTGTCTCAATATTCGAAAACAATATCATGTTATTGTGTTGTGATTATGGTGATCAGCATAAAGGATCAGTAGTATCTGGTCCTTTATGTATTCCTGAGCTGGCAGATAAAAATGGGGTAACTTTTTTTGTTAAAAAATAAATACATTCACGCAGCAAACATAAAATTCTGATTGTCTCTTTTTCTTAAAGAACAGAACTAACTGCTTTTTTAACGACCCACCTTAAGTTAGCCGCCCCACGATTTTTCTACCGGAGGAACAGACGTTACTGCTATGTAGCAGGAGGTCATATTGCTTTTACCCGAAGGCCAGTTTGATAACCGTGTAGTAACCTTAAAAATCAAAGCATGAGAAGAAGAACTGCATTGCTAACTGCGGCGTTGATGCTATTGTATGCATCAGTGTTTGCTCAGGCAAAAACAATTACAGGACAGGTCAGGGATGCAAAAGGAGATCCTATTCCATTTGCCAACATTACTGTCAAAGGCACCAACCATGGGGTAGCTGCTGATCAGAATGGAAACTTTCGCATAGAAATTCAGGAGGGACAATCACTCATCGTCAGCTCTACAAGTTTTGCCGAACAGGAGGTGGCCGTCGGCACGCAAACAGCCGTTACGATCACGTTGCAACCACAGGGTAATCTCCAGGAAGTGGTGGTTACAGCAATGGGTATCCGGAGAACAAGAAACCAGCTGCCTTATGCTGCGCAGACCGTTGACGGAACTGAAGTAAGCAAGAACAGGAGCAACAACTTTGTGAGTAACCTCTCCGGAAAAGTTGCCGGCCTGGAAGTGAGACAAACAAACACGCTTGGCGGATCGACTAATGTTGTACTACGCGGCGTGAAGTCTTTTGTCGGGAACAATCAGGCATTGTTTGTTGTTGACGGCGTACCATATAATAATGACAATACAAACACAGCAGATCAGACAACCGGCCGCGGTGGATATGACTACGGGAATGCGGCAGCTGATATTAACCCGGATGATATTGAAACCGTATCTATATTAAAAGGCGCGGCGGCAAGTGCACTCTACGGTTCACGTGGTAACAATGGTGTGATCCTTATTACTACCAAAAAGGCGACCCGGGGATTGGGCATTACAGTGAACTCTGGTTTTGGTTTTGGTAAGATCGATAAGAAGACCTTCGCCAAATATCAAAAGGAGTACGGGGCAGGATATGGAGCTTATTATGGTCCGAACGAAGATTCTTATTTTAATTTATTCGATGTTAATGGTGACGGTGTGCCAGATCAGGTAGTACCCACAACAGAAGATGCTTCTTATGGCGCTCCGTTTGATCCCAGCCTGCTGGTCTATCAATGGAATGCCTTTGATGCAACGTCTCCCTTTTACAGGCAGGCCACTCCGTGGGTAGCTGCTGCGAATGACCCTTCCAGTTTTTTTCAAACGGCTACCTCTTCCAATCAAAGCGTGTTTTTAGATGGAGCATCAGACAAAGGTTCTTTCAAACTTGGCTACACGCGTACCGATGACAGGGGCGTGCTGCCAAACAGTAAGGTGAGCAAGAATCTTGTCAACTTTGGTGGAACATATAATATCACCGACCGGTTGACTGCGGGCGCCACTGCAAACTTCTCCAATATAAACGGGCGCGGACGGTACGGTACCGGTTATGATGATAAGAATGTGGCGACCAACTTCCGTCAGTGGTGGCAAACAAACGTGGATATCAAAGAGCAGAAAGAAGCTTATTTCCGCACCTTGCAAAATACTACCTGGAACTGGGCAAATCCGAGAACAACCGCAGGGCTTGTCCCGATCTTCTGGGATAATCCTTACTTCGTGCGTTATCAGAATTATGAGAATGATAGCCGGAACAGAATCTTCGGAAATGTTAACCTGAATTATAAGATCACGGACTGGCTGAATATTCTTGGCAGGATAGGCCTTGATACATACAACGAACAACAGGAAGAAAGGCAGGCAGTAGGAAGTATCGGGATCTCTTCATACAGACGTGTGAACCGGTCGTACACAGAATTGAACTACGACCTTCTTGCAAACGTAGATAAAGATCTTTCACCGGATTTTAATTTCAAGGCATTGCTTGGCCTGAATATCCGGAATCAGCATACGAAGAGCATAGATGCAGCGACTAATGGCGGGTTGACCATCCCCGGGATCTATTCATTGAATAATTCCGCTAACCCCCTGAACGCTCCAACCGAGTTTGACGGAGAAAGACAGGTGAATGGTGTATTTGCCGGCGCAACGATCAGCTGGAGAGACATGCTTACGCTGGATGGCACGATACGCCGCGATGAATCTTCCACTTTGCCTGACGGAAACAATGTATATTATTATCCTTCCGGTGCATTGGGTTTTACTTTTTCCAAACTGCTTCCTTCTGCCAACTGGTTATCCTATGGCAAAGTAAGATTTAATTAGTCGAGCCTCAAAAACTCTGTACTGCTTTATAGCATTGAGTTTCGGAGGAATTGGTTATTAAAAAATCTGCAAGTGATTTGAAAAAGTGATAAAAAGCTTGCAAATTGGGTGATGCTATCACGCCCTAAACAACATAGTCCGCAGTTGGGGATGTTCTCCGGTCTGTCGGATCAATTGGATCAGCGTCATCCCTTGTACGTGCTGGCCCATCGGATCAACTGGCCGGTATTTGAAGAAGCGTTTAAGATCTATTACAG